>Ga0307986_10000931_pt1 | contig 21631 bp, 18 predicted proteins | sample EllFjometageno82_FD_203170 | JGI IMG/M metagenome (GOLD analysis project Ga0307986, IMG submission 203170) | Marine microbial communities from Ellis Fjord, Antarctic Ocean - #82 | ecosystem: Environmental > Aquatic > Marine > Unclassified | place: Southern Ocean | collected 2014-10-09
TATAAAGTAAACGGGTCTTTAAAAAAAATTAACATTAAAATATCTAATAATTTATTAATCCAAGATGTAAATCTTAATTTTATATCTGATACAGATTTAACTTTAATTAATTCAATAAAAGCAAACTACCAAGGTATATCAATATCTAATGGTTCAATCAGTATAAAAAAAAAAAAGGAAATTGAAGGAAAGTTTAATTCACAATTTAATTTAAAAGAAGAGGAAAAAAATAAATTTTTGTCAAATTTTAATTTAGATTTTTTAGAAAAAAACAAAATAAGTGGCCAAGGTAATTTATTACATAAATTTACGTTGAAAATCGATGAAAAATTTAAATTGATTGATTACGACTATCAGTCAAGTGGAAATATTTCAGAATCTCAAATAACTTTAAAAGATTATTTTAAAATAAGTTTTATCGACAGGCCAATTAAAAAAATATCAATATCTAAAACAAATATAGAAATAAATTTAAATAAAAAAAAGAAAAATTTTTTAATACTCAATGGTTTTTATAATTCAGGTGGTTTAGAAAATAAAAAATTCAAAATTACCTATGATTTAAATAAAAAAAATCCTAAATTTTTAATTGATTTTGATTTATCTGAAATTATTTTTTTAGAACCAATTAATTTCAAAACTAGCCCTAAAAAACTAGGTAATATTAAAAGTGAAATTAATTCCACAAACAATAATATTATTTTTAAATATATAAATTTTACAGAAGGTAAAAATTCTATTTCTATTAATAATCTAAAGTTAAATAAAAAAAAAGAAATAAAGTCGGTTTCTGATATTAATGTGTTAACTTTTAGTAGCAATAAAGAAAATAATAATTTCAAAATTACTTTAAAAAAAAAAATTTTAATACTAGGAAAAAAATTTGATGCCACTTATTTGTTAAGTAAGCTAACAACAGAAGGTAAAGGAAATCCAATAAAAAACTTCACAAAAGATATCGATATTAATCTAAGTAGTTTAATTACTAAATCCCAAGTACCTTTAGTTGATTTTCGTTTATTAGGACGTATTAACAAAGGTAAATTTCAGAAAATATCTGCCAAAAGTGAATTCTCAAAAAAAGAATATCTAGATATTTCTTTAAAAAAGAATAAAAACAATAAAAAAATATTAGAAATCTATTCAGATTTACCACAGGTATTATTAGCTGATTATAAATTTTTTGAAGGTATAAAAGGTGGAAACCTACTTTATAGTTCGGTGTATGACGAAACAAGTTCAGTATCAAAAGTTACTATTGAAAATTTTAAAGTTATTAAAGCCCCAGCTCTAGCAACACTATTAACTCTAGCTGACTTAGGGGGGATTGCAGATGTATTATCTGGAGAAGGTATGACCTTTAACGTACTAGAAATTAAATTAAAGACTGACAAAAACGTTATAACTATAGAAGAAGTTTTAGCACTTGGTTCAAGCGTTTCTGTACATATGGAGGGCTATATTGAAAAAAAAAGTGGACTGATAAGTTTAAGCGGTTCGTTAGTACCAGCTAAAATGTTGAATAGTTTAATTTCAAAAATACCCGTTGTAGGAAACATTCTAGTTAGCGGTAAAGCAGGTGAGGGAGTATTTGGTATCAGTTTTAAAATGAAAGGCTTGCCCGGAGCAGTTAAGACTACTGTTAATCCTATAAAAACTTTGACACCAAGATTTATTACTAGAGCTATAGATAAAATGAAAAAAGCTAATTAATTAAGTTTGATTTTAAAGTGTTTTTTTTTACCGTGTGAAACTTTAATATAATCACTTTCTTTAAAATCATTCATACCAATAATTTTTTTTTCATCGGTTAAAACTACATCGTTTATTTTAATACCTTTCTCTTTAATTGCTCTTCTTATTTCGCTTTTTGAACTTAGAATCTTAGAGTGATCTAAAAAATCAATTACATTAATTCCTTTTTTTAGAAATGATTCCTTTATTGAAATAACAGGTAAGTTTTGACCAACACCACTACCATCAAATGTTTCTTTTGCAGTACTTTCAGATTCTTTTGCGCTATCTTCTCCGTGTAAAATTTTTGTAGCTTCATTGGCTAATAAAATTTTAAGATTATTAATATTTTTTTCACTATTACTTATTCGCTCTAACTCATCCGTATCAATTTCTGTAAAGTACTTTAAAAAGTTTTTTACATCTGCATCATTGGTATTTCTCCAAAATTGCCAATAATCATAAGGAGAAAGCAGTTCATCATTTAACCATATAGCACCATCTTCTGTTTTCCCCATTTTTGCACCCGAAGAAAGTGTTATCAGCGGAGTTGTCAAACCAAAAGCTTCCTTCTGATTTACTTTCCTAATTAACTCAACGCCATTAATAATATTTCCCCATTGATCAGAACCACCAACTTGTAGAATACAATCATATTCATCATTTAATTTATAAAAATCATATGCTTGTAAAATCATATAATTAAATTCCATGTAGCTGAGAGATTGTTCTCTTTCCAAGCGCAGTTTAACGCTGTCAAAACTTAACATTTTATTAATCGTAAAATGCTTTCCAATATTTCTTAAAAATTCAATATATTTTAATTTATCTAACCATTGAGCGTTGTTTACAAAAATTGGCATCGTTTTTTTATCCTTAAAATTTAATAATTTTTCAAATATTTTTTTAATTTTAGTAATATTATGATCGATAGTTTTCTCATCTAAAATTCTTCTAGTAGCATCTTTCCCTGAGGGATCTCCAATAAGTGTCGTTCCACCACCTAATAAAACAATTGGTTGGTGGCCATATTTTTGAAGTAAACGCAAACACATGATTTGTAGTAGACTTCCAACGTGTAAACTAGGAGCGGTACAATCAAAACCTATATAAGCTTTGATAGATTTGCTATTGATTAAATTAGTTAATTTATCTTTATCTGTACATTGATGAAAAAAACCTCTTAAAGATATTTCGTTTATAAAATTATTTTTCATAGATAGTTTGAATTAAAATTACTTTTACACAATAATGATTATAAATTAAATAAATATTAATGAAAAATTTAATCACATCTATTGGTTTGATGAGCGGAACCTCGAGTGACGGTATAGATGCGTCTATTATAAAATCTGACGGTGAAAATGAAGTTTATTTCGTAGGAAATCACTTTCTACCCTATGGAGAGAAAATAAAATCTAAAATTAGAAATCTGAAAAAGAAAATAAATTTAATTTTAGACCTAGAAACTAATACACTGGAAATAGAAGGTTTAGAAAAGGAAATAACTCTTCTTCATGTAAAAATTATTAATTTAATTATTAAAAAATTTAATTTGAGTAAATCAGAAGTTGATCTAATCGGTTTTCATGGCCATACTATTTTTCATAGTTTTAAAGACAAAAAAACAAAACAGATAGGTAACGGAAAACTTTTATCTCAACTAACTAGTCTTGATGTAGTTTATAATTTCAGAAAAAATGACATAAAAAATGGTGGTCAAGGAGCCCCACTCGTTCCAATATTTCATAAATTATTACAGTTAAAATTAAAATTGGACACACCATTAGTTTTTTTAAATATAGGGGGCATAGCTAATCTAACGTACTTAAATAAAGATAAATTAATGACAAGCTTTGACTCTGGGCTCGGAAATTTTCTAATAGATAGAATGGTGCAGCTAAAATCTAATGACAAAATCCAATTTGATGAAGATGGAAAAATTGCTTTTTCAGGTAATATAAATAAAAAAGTATTAGACAATTATTTAAGTGATCCGTATTATGGATTTCCACCTCCTAAATCTTTAGACGTAAATGACTTTACTCATAACCCAGTAAAAAATTTAAGCTTAAAAGATTCAGTTGCAACCTTGTCTGAATTAACATCTTTAACAATTGTAAATGCTTTAAATTTTTTTGACTCAAAACCAAGAGAAATTATTTTGTGTGGAGGAGGTAGAAAAAATAAATACATCTATGAACGTATTAAAAGATTATGCAACATCAGAATAACCAATATAGATAACTATAAAATAAATGGTGATTTTATAGAATCACAAGCTTTTGCTTATCTTGCAATCAGGTCTTTTTTGAAAAAACCTATTACATTTCCACAGACAACAGGAGTGGCAAAACCTGTTACAGGAGGTGACATTATTAGATTTAAATAAGAGAAGTTTTTTCTTTAATATATTTTTCGATTTCTTTTGCTAATTGATCTTCTCTGTCTTTAAAAAAATGATTTGAATCTTTAATTTTTGTAAAAATAACTTTAATACCCTTTTGACTCTTGATTCTATTATCTAGCTCATCAATACTTTCTTTAGTTACTAATTCATCGTTATCACTATATATGACTTGCCCTGATGTAGGACACGGCGCTAGAAATGAAAAATCATAAACATTTGGTTGAGGAGATATAGCAACAAAATGATTTACCTCAGGTCTTCTCATAATCAATTGCATACAGATTAAAGCACCAAATGAAAATCCTGAAACCCAACATTGACTGTAGTCTAAATTTTCTCTTTCAATCCAATCTAAAGCTGCTGCTGCATCTGACAACTCTCCCTGCCCATTATCAAAAACTCCATCGCTTTTACCTACACCTCTAAAATTAATTCTAATTACAGAAAAACCATTTTCTAAAAAAATATTATAAGCTTTTTGAACAATTTTATTATTCATTGAACCTCCATATTGAGGATGTGGCTGTAAAACTATTGCAACAGGCGAAGCAAATTTTGAATTTTTATAATATTTTGCCTCAAGTCTTCCAGCAGGTCCAGGTATAAATATTTCTGTGCTTTTAGGTTTCATTATTGGTAATGATAATTAGTTTCAAAAAAAGAATAGATGTATAGCATGTTTTAATCGCGACAATTTAATTTTTTATATACTTGACTATTTTAGTAGGAATAAGATAATTAGCCTATAATAAAGAAATAATATGAAATTAACAACAAAAGGACGATATGCTGTTATGGCCATGGCTGATTTAGCTTCTAATGAAGACATAAAGCCTGTGAGTTTAAATGAAATCGCTATAAGACAAAATATATCTCTTTCATATTTAGAACAGTTATTTTTGAAATTAAAAAACAATCATTTGGTTAAAAGTATAAGAGGGCCCAAAGGAGGATACAAATTGGGCAAGAAGGCTAAAGATATAAAACTTTCTAATATCATTTCTGCTGTCGATGAAGAGGTCAAAACACTTAACTGCAAAAAAGACTCAAAAAAAGGGTGTGGTGGAAGATCGGTTAAATGTATAACGCACTATCTTTGGGATGACTTAGAAAAACATATTAATGGTTTTTTTGAAAATAAAAATCTTAATGAGCTTATTTTAAAACAAGAAAATATTTTTTAACAACATAAATAGAAAGCAAAGAGTAATGAACAATCAAGATCTTAATATCAATAAAGAATATGAACACGGTTTTACTACTGATATTGAAAGTATTAGAGCTCCAAAAGGATTAAATGAAGACACTATAAAGTTTATCTCAAATATTAAAAAAGAACCTAAATGGATGTTAGAGTGGAGACTTAAAGCATTTAATAGATTAAATAGTTTAAAAGAACCTAATTGGCAAAAACCAAAATATCCTAAAATTAACTATCAAGATTTGTATTATTATTCTGCACCAAAAAGTTTTTCAGAAAAACCTAAAAGTTTAGATGAAATTGATCCAAAAATATTAGAAACATATAAAAAACTTGGAATACCATTGGTTGAACAGCAAAGACTAAACGGAATAGCAGTTGATGCAGTGTTTGACTCGGTGTCTGTAGCCACAACTTTTAAAGAAGAACTGACAAAAAAAGGAATAATATTTTGTTCGATTTCTGAGGCTATTCAAAAACATCCAGATTTAGTAAAAAAATACTTAGGTTCAGTTATTCCTTTAAGTGATCATTATTTTGCAACATTAAATTCTGCAGTTTTTACCGACGGATCTTTTGTCTATATTCCACCAAACACAAGATGCCCAATGGAGCTTTCTACATACTTTAGAATCAATGCTTCAGAGACAGGGCAATTTGAGAGAACTTTAATTATTGCAGACAAAGGAAGTTACGTAAGTTATTTAGAGGGGTGTACCGCTCCCATGAGAGATGAAAATCAATTACACGCAGCAAATGTTGAGTTGGTTGCTTTAGATGATGCGGAGATTAAATACTCTACAGTCCAAAACTGGTATCCAGGTGATAAAAATGGTGTAGGTGGAATATATAATTTTGTAACAAAAAGAGGAGCTTGTAGAGGAAAAAATTCAAAAATTTCTTGGACTCAAGTTGAAACAGGTTCCGCAATAACTTGGAAATATCCAAGCTGTATTTTGCAAGGTGATAATTCAGTAGGTGAATTTTATTCTATAGCTATTACTAACAACTACCAAAAAGCAGACACAGGTACTAAGATGATACACTTAGGAAAAAATACTAAAAGCAAAATAATTTCTAAAGGTATTTCAGCCGGTAACGCAGATAATACATACAGAGGACTGGTAGACATCAATAAAAATGCTACCAACTCAAGAAATTACACTCAATGTGATTCTTTATTAATGGGCAATAAATGTGGAGCACATACAATTCCGTATATAAAAAACAAGAATTCGACATCAACCATTGAACATGAAGCGACTACTACTAAAATCAACGAAGAACAGCTTTATTATTGCAATCAAAGAGGACTTGACCAAGAGGAGGCAGTTAGTTTGATAGTAAATGGATTCTGCAAAGAGGTATTACAGCAATTGCCGATGGAATTCGCTGTAGAAGCACAAAAATTAGTAGCTATCAGTTTAGAGGGAAGCGTTGGTTAATGTTAAAAATTAAAAATTTAAAAGCTGCAATTAATGAAAAATTAATTCTAAAAGGCTTAGATTTAGAGATTAAACCTGGTGAGGTCCATGCAATTATGGGACCTAATGGTTCGGGGAAAAGCACATTAGCAAACGTATTATCGGGCAAAAATGGATACGAGATTGAAGGTGAAATTAATTTTGATGGTTCAAACTTAAACGATCTTAAAACAGAAGAGAGAGCGCAAAAAGGAATGTTTTTAGCGTTCCAATACCCTTTAGAAATTCCAGGTGTAAATACTAATATTTTTTTAAAAACATCTTTAAATTCAGTAAGAAAAGCAAGAGGTGAAAAAGAATTAGACACTTTAACTTTTTTAAAATTAATTAAAGAAAAAGCTAAAGAACTCAACATTGACGAAAAATTTTTGTCACGTCAATTAAATGTAGGATTTTCAGGAGGAGAAAAGAAAAAAAATGAAATTTTACAAATGAAACTATTAGAACCAAAATTATCAATTTTAGATGAAACAGATTCAGGACTTGATATAGACGCGCTTAGAATAGTCGCTGACGGTGTAAATTCTTATAAAAATAAAGAAAATTCTTTTTTAATAATTACCCACTATCAAAGGCTACTTGATTACATCAAACCTGACTACATACATGTCTTATCCGCTGGTAAAATTATCAAAACAGGTAATGCAGATTTAGGTAAACAATTAGAAAAAACTGGTTACGCAAACTTAAGTTAAATGAAGCAAAGTTATGATTTTAATATTGAAAAAATTAAAGATCTCTCTCTAGAAGAAAAGATATCACGACAAAAAAACCTTGATCTATTTTATAAATCTGGTTTTCCAACTAAAAAAGTTGAAGATTGGAAATTTACAGACTTAAACTTAATATTAAATAAAAATTTTGACAGCATTAGCAATGATATTAATTTTGAATCTAATAAAGATTTAAAAATTATTAAAAATTTTGAACACAACTACATATCTTTAACTAATGGTAAAATAATTTCATCAAGTTTTGATTTTGAAGAAAAAAATAAAATTATAATTAAAGATTTTAGTCAAAAAGACACAACTAATTTTAATTCAAACAATACATTAACACTACTTAATAACGCATTATCATCAGGTGGATTTTCATTAGAAATTACTAAAAACTACAAATTAAAAAAACCTTTAGTTGTTTATAATCATTTTTCTAAGGACTTAAAAAATAAAATATTAAACAACAAAAATTCTATTAAGTTAAATGAAGGATCTGAATTAATATTGATTGACTATAACGACAGCAATACACAAGGTAACTTTATTAGAAATACTATGGATGTAGTTTTCTTGAGCGATAACGCTATCTTGAAAAATATTTTAATTCAAAATGCAAAAAGTAACGGGTATTTTTATAAATATATAAAAGGTTCTTTAGAGAGTGGTTCTAATTATGAAAATTATATTTTAAGTTCTGGCTTAAAACTAAATAAAATTGAAATTGAAATAAACTTAAACAAAAATAATAGTAGTTGTGGTATTTACTCAGCTTTAAATTTATTTGAAGATCAACATCAGGAGATCAAAACACGCATAAATCATAATTCACCTAATTGCAAAAGCTATCAAAAAATTAAAAATGTACTAAACGATAATAGCAAAGGTATTTACCAGGGGAAAATATTCGTGGAAAAAATAGCTCAAAAAACTGACGCATATCAATTAAGCAAAGCTTTAATCTTAAATGATGACGCTGAATTCGATGCAAAACCGGAGTTGGAAATATACGCAGACGATGTAAAATGTTCACACGGCTCTACATCTGGGAGCATAGATTCTGACGCAGTTCATTATTTAATGACAAGAGGTATACCAAAAAAAGAAGCAGTAAAACTTTTAATTAACGGTTTTCTTAACGAAGTATTAGAAAGTATTACCGATAATCAAATAAAAATATTTTTAGAAAAAGTATTAGAAAAACAAATTAATGAACATTAAAAATATTAAATCTGAATTTCCAATTTTTAAACAAAAAATTAATGGAAAACCTTTAGTTTATTTAGATAGTGCTAATTCATCTCAAAAACCTAAAGTAGTAATTGATAGATTGGCTAGTTTTTATGAAACAGAATTTTCCAACGTAGGAAGAAGTGTTCATACCTTAGCAGTTAAAGCAACGAACAGGTTTGAAGCAACAAGAGACATGCTTAAAAGATATCTTAATGCAAAACATAGAGAGGAAATAATATTTACAAAAGGAGCTACAGAGTCAATCAATTTAGTTGCCTCTTCTTTTGGGGAAAAATATATTAATGAAGGTGATGAGATACTAACTACAGAATTAGAGCATCACTCCAATTATGTACCCTGGCATTTTCTTAGAAAAAATAAAGGAGCGGTAATTAAATTTGCACCAATAAACAAGAATGGCGAAGTTGAAATCGACGAAATAAAAAAACTTATTTCAGACAAAACTAAAATTATTGCTATTACACATATTTCAAATGTAACGGGTGCGGTAATGCCAATTAAAAAAATTGTTGATATAGCAAAAGAAAAAAATATTCCAGTTTTAGTTGATGGTACCCAAGGTGCACCTCATTTAGAAATAAACATGCAGGATATCGGCTGTGATTTTTATGCAATCTCATGTCATAAAATGTATGGGCCAAATGGTTTGGGAGTACTTTATGCAAAAAAAAAATGGCTAGACGATTTACCTCCATATCAAGGCGGCGGTGGCATGATAGATGATGTTACGAAAGACAATATAACATTTGCCGACGCACCAACAAAATTTGAAGCTGGAACTATGCAAACAGCAGAAGTAGTTGCATTTGCGGAGGCGATAAATTTTATTGAAAAACTAGGTATCAAAAATATAGCTGCTCATGAAAATGATATTTTAGAATACGGTTACGAAAAATTACAAAAAAATAATTCAATAAATATAATTGGCAGCCCTAAAAATAGAGGATCTGTTTTATGTTTTACTATCAAAGGTATTCATCCTCATGATATTGCAACAATTTTAGATGATGAAGGAGTAGCTATAAGAGCAGGACATCATTGCTGTCAAATATTACACGATAAGCTGGGAATTGCCGCTACAGCTAGAGCTTCAATTGGTGTTTACAACACTAAAGAAGATATAGATATTTTGTGTAAAGCTATTGATAATTGTAAAAAAGTATTTCAGATCTAAATGGAACTTAAAGAACTATATCAAGAAATTATTTTAGATCACGGTAAGAATCCTAGAAATAAAGGAAAATGTAGCGGGTATAGTCATGACGCCCAAGCTCACAATCCTTTATGTGGAGATAAGGTACACGTCTATTTGAAATTAGATAATGAAAAAAAAGTTACAGATTTAAGTTTTGAAGGAGAAGGTTGTGCTATTTCTCTTGCTTCTGCATCTATACTTACAGAAATCCTGAAAGGAAAGGATTTAACTTTTACAAAAAAGGTTAGCGATGATTTCTTAAATATGGTTAAGAATAAAAAAAAAATTACCCTTAATAGCCTTACAGAAGATCAAATAACAACAATCACATCACTATCTGGAGTGCAGGAGTTTCCAATGAGAGTAAAATGTGCCACAATGGTATGGCATACATTTTTATCAGCATTAGATAAAAAAAGTTAAATATTTGATTATGAGTGAATTAAAAGAAAAAGTAATTTCAGAAATAAAAAAAATTTATGACCCTGAAATACCAGTCAATATATATGAACTTGGCTTAATATATAATATTGATATTGATGAAAAAAATAAAGTTAATATAGACATGACTCTTACAAGCCCTAATTGCCCTGTGGCAGAAAGTTTACCAAATAGCGTTAAAGATACTGTTTTAAAAGTTGATGGTGTTTCCGATGTTGACTTAAACTTAGTCTGGGATCCACCATGGGACAAAGATAAAATGTCAGAAGCTGCAAAATTAGAATTGAATTTATGACACAAATAATTAAATTAAGTGATAATGCAGCAAACAGAATAAAAGAAATAATGTCTGGTGCTGACAATTCAACTATAGGAGTTAGAGTGGGAGTAGAGTCCGGTGGATGTGCAGGCATGTCTTATATAATGGAGTATGCAAAAGAAATTAAACCCAACGAAGAAGTTATTGAAGACAAAGGTGTTAAAGTTCTAATTGATCCAAATGCAATTATGTATTTATTAGGAACGGAAATGGATTATAAGAAAGAAAAATTTTCTTCTCAATTTGTATTTAAAAATCCAAATGAAACAGAGCGTTGTGGTTGTGGAGAATCCTTTAAAATTTAATTTTGCTATTGGCTATAGTACATTTCAAACTCAATAGGGTGAGGTGCATGTTCAAATTTATAAATTTCTTGAAATTTTAAATCAATATACGCATCTATCTGATCATCTGAAAAAACTCCACCTTGAGTTAAAAAAGCTCTATCTTCATCAAGACTTTCCATTGCTTCTCTTAAAGAGCCGCAAACGGTTGGAATCTTTTTAACTTCAGATTCACTCAATGCATACAGATCTTTATCGAAAGATTTACCTGGATCAATTTTATTTTTGATCCCATCAATTCCTGCCATTAACATAGAAGCAAAAGTTAAGTATGGATTACCCGCTGCGTCTGGAAATCGTATTTCACATCTAGCAGCTTTTTTATTCATAATGATTGGTATCCTACATGATGCAGATCTGTTTCTAGCTGAGTAAGCTAAAATTACTGGAGCTTCGAAACCAGGTATTAATCTTTTATAACTATTAGTTGTTGAATTTGCGAAAGCATTAATTGCTTTAGCATGTTTGAGAATTCCGCCAATATAATAAAGTGCTTGTTGCGAAAGTCCTGCATATTTATCTCCCATAAACATAGGAGTGTCACCTTTCCAGATTGATTGATGAACATGCATTCCCGAGCCGTTATCCCCCTTTACTGGTTTAGGCATAAATGTTGAAGTTTTTCCAAATGAATGTGAAACCATTTGTACGGCGTATTTGTAGAGTTGAACGTTATCAGCCATATCAGTTAATTTACCATAATACATGCCAAGCTCATGTTGGCTAGGAGCTACTTCGTGGTGATGTTTTTCAACTTTAACTCCCATGTCTTTGAGAGCTTTTAACATTTCAGCTCTCATGTCTTGAGCGCTGTCTACTGGTGGCACAGGAAAGTACCCGCCCTTAACTCCAGGTCGGTGTCCCATGTTTCCGTTTTCAAATTTTTTTCCAGTATTGTATGGACCTTCAGCACTGTCAATCATGAAGCTAGATTCGTTCATTTCATTTTTGAATCGAACATCATCAAACGTAAAAAACTCTGGTTCTGGACCAAAGTAAGCTTTATCACCAATTCCAGATTTAATTAAATATTCCTCAGCTTTTTTTGCAGTTCCCCTTGGATCTCTCTCGTAAGGATCTTTTTTAACTGCATCCAAAATATCACAAAATATATTTAAAGTGTTGTGAGAGTTGAAAGGATCTATAATTGGTCTGCTAAGATCAGGTTTTAATATCATATCAGACTCATTAATAGCTTTCCATCCAGCAATAGACGAACCATCAAAAAACACTCCCTTTTCCAACATCTCATCGTCAACTATTGTTGCATCCATTGTTAAATGTTGCATCTTACCTCTTGGATCGGTAAATCTTAAATCTACAAACTCAATCTCTTTATCCTTCATTAATTTTAAAATATCTTTGGAGCTCATTAATAATTCCTTTATAAGTTTTTAAAAATTTTATTAAACATAACAGATTTCACTATTTCAATAATATAATATAAAGCAATAAGAGTTATGCATATAACACATACATACAATCTAGAATTGCAATGAAACAAGCAAAAATAAGTGATATATTTTTATTAGTGCTGTTAGGAGCTATATGGGGTTCTTCTTTTTTTAATATAAAAATAGCAACATATTCCTACGAACCTTACACATTAGCTCTGATTAGGGTAGTGCTAGCGACAGTTCCTATGCTAGCCGTAGCATATTTTTATAAAATTAAAATACAAGCTTTCTCAAAAAATTGGAAAGTTTATGCTTTAGTAGGTTTCTGCAATCTCACTATACCTTTTTCATTAATAGCGATTGGAACAAATAAAATTGACAGCTATTTGGCTGCAATGCTAATGAGCACAACTCCTATAACTGGGTCAATCCTAGCTCACTTTTTTATCAAAGAAGAAAAAATAACACTTTTAAAATCATTAGGTATTATTTTAGGATTTTCTGGAATTCTACTTTTATTTTTTGACAAACTAATAATAAATGAAAGTAACTATTTATTTGTATTGTTAATTATACTTGGTTCAACTTTTTATTCTATTTCAGGTATTATTATTTTAAAAAAATTAAAAAAATCAGGAAATGTTAATGTGACCACATCAACTTTAATTTGGGCGGTGATTAGTTTACTTCCACTTTCTTTTATTCTTGAAGAACCATTCAAATCAACACCCACACTTGAGTCCACGCTATCATTGATTTATCTAGGTGTAGTAGCAACAAGTTTTGCATGGTGGCTTAGATTTAAAATACTTTCAAAAAATGGAATTGTATTTCAAACCCAAGTTACTTACTTAATACCTATTTTTGGTGTTATTTTTGGAGCTCTATTTTTAGATGAACAAATCACTTGGAAAGTTTTAGTATCACTTATAATAATAATGTCAGGAATATATATAGTGAAAAAATATAATAAATAAATGCAATTTGAATTTAACTTAAACTTCTTTGTTATTTTTTCTTTTATAAGCTTTCTTATAACTTTTTTTATCTCAAGATACTCTAAGTCTTTTTTGCACAGATCTCTTTTAGATAAAGATTTTTCAAAACCTCAAGCATTTCACCAAGAAGCTACCGCAAGAATAGGGGGAGTTATAATTTTCTCTTTATTTAATTTATTTACCATATTTTATTTTCTTAAATTTCAGATATTTTTAAAAGAGTATTTTGTTATTACCCTGTTATTATTTTTTTTAGGTTTTTTAGATGATTTAAGAATAAAAATTAATCCAAATATACGTTTATTCTTAATGTTAGTCATACTATTGACCTGTATTAACATTTTTGAAATTAAAATAACTAGATCTGGTTTAGATTTTTTAGACTCTTGGTTAGAAAATAATATATTTCAAGCTTGTTTTGTTTTGTTATGTTTTTTATTTATAATAAATGGTTCTAATTTAATTGATGGATTTAATGGTCTTTTAGCTATTCATTTTTTACTAATTAATTCAATTTTTTTAATAATTAATCTAGTTAATCAAAACCAAGTCATATCTATAATTTTGTTTTCGCAAATAATTATCGTACTTTCTTTTCTACTGTTTAATTTTCCAAAAGCAAAAATATTTTTAGGAGATAGCGGTTCATATTTATTAGGTTCGTTAATAGCCTTAAATAGCATCAAAACTTACGAACTAAATACATTGCTCTCACCTTTCTTTTTTGCAGGTGTGTTATTTTATCTCTTTTTTGAAGTTTTCTTCTCCTTCATTAGAAAAATAATTTTAAAGACTTCTCCGCTTAGACCTGATGGAAGACACTTGCATATGCTTTTATATAGCTGGCTTTTAAAAACAAAAAAAATAAAAAAACCTAACTATCACACTTCTATACTAATTAATTTGACCTATTTATCATTTCAAATTCCCTTATTTTATTTTCAAAATAATGGATTAGTTTCAAGGTATTGGTTTTTCTTACTAATCGGCCTTTATACGGTTATATATTTTAGACTTTACAGTTTCTCTAAAAAGCAAATTAATATATAAGCAGGTCACTTAAAATTTTGGGCAAGTGGCGGAATTGGTATACGCGCTAGTCTTAGGAACTAGTACCGCAAGGTTTAAGAGTTCGAGTCTCTTCTTGCCCACCAGGAAAATGATATGAAAGTAGAAGTACAAAATAAAAAAGGACTAACAACAACTCTATCAATAATTGTGGACAAAAAAATAATTCAAGAAAAACTTGATAAAAAATTGTCAGAATTACAATCCGAAGTTAGTTTAAAAGGGTTTAGACCAGGTAAAGTCCCACCTTCTGTTATTAAAAGTCAATTTGGAAAAGCTATATACGGAGAAGTTATTGATAAGATATTACAAGAAACTTCAAACAAGGCTTTAGAAGAAAAAAAAATTAAAGCTGCAGGGCAACCAAAAATAGATTTAAAAACTTTTGGAGAAGGAAAAGATCTTAACTACATCTTAGAAGTAGATTCTCTTCCTATTCTAAATCTTGCTAATTTTGAAGAATATAAAGCTAGTGAATATCTAGTTAAAACAGATAGCAAGTTAGTTGATGAAAAAATTCAAGAAATAGCAAAAAATAATAAAACGTTTTCAGATAAAAATGACAAATCAATAAAAGGTGATTTAGTAATATTTGATTACAAAGCTACAGTGGAAGGCAAGAAGTTTGAAGGTGGTGACGGAAAAAATATAAGACTAGTTATAGGTGAAGATCTCTTTCTTAAAGGTTTTGATGAAAAATTAATTGGTGTTAAAAAAAATGATAGCAAAATCATAGAGGTTAATTTACCAGAAAATTATCCAAATAAAGATCTCGCCAAAAAAAAATCAAGATTTGAGTGTAAGATAGTAAATGTTCAAATAGCAAACGAAACTAAAATAGACGATACTTTTGCAAAAAATATGGGCGCAAAAGATTTAAAAGATCTAAAGTCTTTAATCGAAAAACAAATATCTGATCAATATAAACAATCACTAGATTCAATTACAAAAAAAGAGATTTTAGATCAAATAGAAAAACTTCACAAAACTGAATTACCTAAAAATCTTGTCGAACAAGAAGTTCATATGATGACACATAAACTTAAAAAAGAAGAAGTGGAAAAACATAAATCTAAAAATTTAAAAATAGCTGAATCTCGAATAAAGCTAGGTTTGATTCTAAATGAATATGGAGAAAAAAATAATTTAAAGGTTTCTGATGACGATGTTAAAGCTGAAATTCAAAAACAAATAAAAGGTATGCCTGGACAGGAAAAAATGGTCCTTGATTATTATCAAAAAAACCCTTCAGCCGCTCAAAGTCTAAAAGGTGCTTTGTATGAGGATAAAATTTTATCTCTATTTAAGTCTAAAATAAAACTTACAAAAAAAGATATTTCAATTAAGGATGCTGAGAAAATAATTTATAACTTTAACAAATCTTCACAAGATTTAGCAAATCCTAATCACTCACAGGAAGACAATACAGAAGCTAAAAAAACAAAAATCAGTAAAACTCCATCGATAGCGAAGAAAAAAACAAAAAAAGTTAGTAAAAAGTAACCTTAGGTTATATAAATCCACGTATGAGTCGCATTGAAGAACAAATGAATAACCTTATTCCAATGGTTGTCGAACAGACAAGTAAAGGTGAAAGGTCTTTTGATATTTATTCAAGACTTTTGAAGGAAAGAATAGTTTTTCTTGTTGGGCCAGTGAACGATAACGTTGCATCTTTAGTTACTGCTCAATTGCTATTTCTCGAATCCGAGGATCCTAAAAAAGAAATTTATTTTTACATCAATAGTCCTGGAGGATTAGTAACTGCTGGCTTAGGAATCTATGATACCATGCAGTATATCAACTCTCCAGTATCAACGCTGTGCATTGGCCAGGCATCATCAATGGGTTCATTTCTTCTGGCCGCAGGTGAAAAAGGTAAAAGATTTTCATTACCAAACTCAAGAATTATGGTTCACCAACCCTCCGCTGGCTTTCAAGGCCAAGCAACAGATATTCAGATCCATGCAAAAGAAATTCTAACCCTGAAAGATAGATTAAATAAAATTTACTCAAAACACACAGGTAGACCAGTAGAAGAAATAGCCCCTGCGCTTGAAAGAGACAACTTCATGACCGCAGAAGAAGCAAAAAAATTTGGTCTAATAGATTCTGTAGTAGAAAAAAGAAAATAGTACACAATATATAGATAAAAGCACAACTTATACTTGCTATCAAGATTCTCCTAATTTACAAATAACTCATTGATTCGATATGTCAGAAAAAAATAATAAAAATATTCTTTACTGTTCCTTCTGTGGAAAAAGCCAGCACGAAGTTAGAAAATTAATTGCAGGCCCTACAGTTTTTATCTGCGATGAGTGCGTTGAACTTTGCATGGATATTATTAAAGAAGAAAATAAAAGCTCTTTAATAAAACATCAAGACGGAGTCCCAACTCCAAAAGAAATTTGTAATGTTCTAGATGATTATGTAATCGGCCAGCCTTTTGCAAAAGAAGTTTTATCTGTCGCGGTTCACAATCATTATAAAAGATTAAACCATGAAAATAAAAACAATAAAGAAGTTGAACTTTCAAAATCAAACATTCTTTTAGTTGGTCCAACAGGATGTGGTAAAACTCTTTTAGCCCAAACATTGGCAAGAATTTTAGACGTCCCATTTACAATGGCAGACGCTACTACACTAACTGAAGCTGGCTATGTTGGCGAGGATGTGGAAAATATTATTTTAAAATTATTACAAGCCGCCGATTACAATGTTGAGAAAGCTCAAAGAGGTATAGTTTATATAGATGAAGTAGATAAGATTAGTAGAAAATCTGAAAACCCTTCTATAACAAGAGATGTTTCAGGTGAAGGGGTTCAGCAAGCTCTTTTAAAAATAATGGAAGGAACAGTGGCAAGTGTTCCACCTCAAGGTGGTAGAAAACACCCGCAGCAAGAATTTTTACAAGTCGACACCACAAATATACTTTTTATTTGCGGTGGTGCTTTTGCAGGGTTAGATAAAATAATTGGCATGAGGGGCAAAGGAACATCAATAGGATTTGGTGCCGAAGTTAAAAGCAAGCAAGAAAAAAAATTATCAGAGACTTTAAAAAAATTAGAACCAGAAGATTTAATCAAATACGGCTTAATACCTGAATTTATAGGTAGAATGCCAATTATTGCTACTCTAAATGATCTTGACGAAAAATCTTTGATTAAGATTTTAAAAGACCCTAAAAATTCACTAACGAAGCAATATCAAAAATTATTTGAATTTGAAAACGTTGAGCTAGAATTTAAAGATGAAGCATTAAATGAGATAGCAAAAAAAGCAATAAGCAAAAAAACAGGAGCTAGAGGACTTAGATCAATTTTAGAAAGCATTTTATTGAAAACTATGTTCGAACTACCAGATCTTGAGAATGTGCTTAAAGTTACAGTGGATAAATCAGCCGTAAGCGGGGATACAGACCCTATTGTCACATATGGCAAAAAACAATCAACATCAGTCGCTTAATTTTAAATAACATCCTTGATATTAAGCCATTAAGTACCATATAAATATTCAATGGCTACAAATAATTCAAAACCACTATTACCGCTAAGAGATATAGTTGTGTTCCCATCAATGGTTGTCCCTCTTTTTGTTGGAAGAGAAAAATCTATAAAAGCTCTGCAAGAGGTAATGAAGAATGACAAATTAATAGTATTAGTTTCACAAAAAAATTCAGAAATTGACGAACCGGAAAATAAAGATATTTATAGCTACGGTTGTTTAAGTAAAGTTTTACAATTACTCAAGCTACCAGATGGTACTGTTAAGGTTTTAGTAGAAGGAGTAAAAAGAGTAAAAATTCATGAAATAAAAAAAGAATCTTCTAATTTTCTTAGCTGCAACTCAGAGGCGGTGGAAGACACAAACAAAAATAAAGATTCCGATCTTTACGCGCTAAGCCTAATTAAAAAATTTGAAAAATTACTAATTTTAAACAAAAGAGATCTTGCAGAATCGTTAAATAGTATCAAAAAAATTAAAGACCCAAGTCAAATAGCTGATAATATCGCTTCAAATTTAAACTTACAGATTTTTGAGAAACAAGAACTTTTAGAAACTGTGGACTTAAAAAAAAGATTAGAAAAAATTAATGAATGGCTTGAAAAAGAAACAAGTGTTATTTCTGTCGAAAAAAAAATTAGAGGTAGAGTTAAAAATCAAATGGAAAAAACACAAAGAGAATATTATTTAAACGAACAGCTTAAAGCTATTCAGAAAGAACTTGGTGAAATAGACGAAGGTAAAGACGAAATTGCCGCCTTAAACAAAGCAATTTTAAAAGCTAAAATGCCAAAATTAGCTTTAGAAAAATGTATGGCTGAGCTCAAAAAATTAAAATCAATGAGCCCGATGTCTGCGGAAGCTACTGTAGTTAGAAATTATTTAGATTGGATGACAGAATTACCTTGGTCAAATAAAAGTACGATTAATAACGATCTTTTAAGTGCACAAAAAATACTAGATGAGGATCACTTTGGTTTAGAAAAAGTAAAAGAAAGAATTATAGAGTTTTTAGCTGTACAAAAAAGAGTTAAAAAATTAAAAGGACCAATCTTATGTTTAGTGGGGCCACCAGGTGTTGGCAAAACTTCATTAGGAAAATCAATTGCGAAAGCAACAGGAAGAAAGTTTATTCGAATCTCACTAGGAGGCATTAGGGATGAAGCAGAAATAAGGGGCCACAGAAGAACCTATATTGGTTCATTGCCAGGAAAAATTATCCAGATGATGAAAAAAGCTGGTACCAAAAATCCTCTATTTTTATTAGATGAAATTGATAAAGTTGGCAATGACTATCGAGGAGATCCATCTTCTGCATTATTAGAAGCACTGGACCCAGAACAAAATAAAGAATTTAACGACCATTATTTAGAAGTTGATTATGATTTATCCGACGTAATGTTTGTTACAACTGCAAATACTTTGAATATTTTACCCCCACTTTTAGATCGTATGGAGGTTATTAGAATCCCTGGGTATACAGAGGATGAAAAGGTTAATATTGCACAAAAATATTTAATACCTAAGCAAAGTGAAAATAATGCTTTAAAATCTAGTGAATGGAAAATTGATGAATCTGTAAATAGAAAAATAATAAGAAACTACACTAGAGAGTCCGGTGTTAGAAATTTAGAACGAGAAATTTCAAAAATTGCTAGAAAAACTGTTAAAAAAATTGATGGCAATGAAAAAACTAACAATCCGATAAAAGAATCAGATTTATCAAGCTACCTAGGAATAGAAAAATTTAACTACGGTGAGATAGAAGAGCAAAATCAAATAGGCGTAGTAACAGGACTAGCATGGACAGAGGTAGGCGGTGAAATATTGAAAATTGAAACAGTTATAATGCCCGGGAAAGGAAAAATGGAGATTACAGGACAACTTGGTAGTGTAATGCAGGAGTCAATTAAAGCTGCAAAATCTTACATAAGATCAAAATCTTTAGATTTCGGGATTATACCCCCAATTTTTGATAAAAAAGATTTTCATGTGCATGTGCCTGAGGGCGCAACACCTAAAGACGGACCCTCTGCTGGAGTTAGCATGGTGACCTCAATTGTGTCGGCAATTACAGAAATTCCAGTAGATAAAAATATTGCAATGACTGGAGAGATAACCCTTAGAGGAATCGTATTACCAATAGGTGGGTTAAAAGAAAAATTACTTGCAGCTCATAGAGCAGGAATAAAAAAAGTTTTAATACCTTTTGAGAATAAAAAAGATTTAGTAGAAATCCCTGATGTCATCAAAAAAAATATTGAAATAATTCCAGTAAAAAATGTTGACGAAGTTTTGAAACATGCTCTAACAAAAGTTTTAAAAAGAGTGGAATGGGTCGAGGTTGAGAAAATCTCTAAAAATAAAGAAGAATCATCTATCACAAGCACCCATTAAAATTTAAAAACACAGAGGTTGCTTCTAAATTTTTTAAAATTAAAGTATAAGTCAGAATGGGAAAAAAAATAGTTATTACTGGTGGGCTTGGTTACATTGGCACTGAGCTATGTAAAATTTATTCAGGTGTTAGCTGGAATAATAAAATAATTGTAATAGATAACAGGTTTGTATCTGAAAGAGTTAATCAAATTAGAAACTGGAATATGGAGTTTGTTCATGGAGATATTTTAAATAAAGAGTTAATAGATAAATACTGCAAAGATGCTGATGTTGTTCACCATTTAGCAGGCGTAACTGACGTGCCAAGAACGAAAAGTGAGAGTAGCGTTGAAAAAGATGAAAAGATAAAAAATATTGCAGAAGAAGGAACTCAAAATATACTTGATGTAATAAGCGCTAATTGTAAAATAATTTTTCCTTCAACACATGTTGTTTACGAAGGTGTAGAAAAAATTAAAAATGAAATACCCGAAGACACAGAAGTAAAACCCATTCTTTCTTACTCAAGCTCAAAAGCAAAAAATGAAAAACAATTAAAAAAATCAGGAAAAAACTATATCATCCTAAGATTAGGTTCAGTTTATGGATATTCAACCGATACAGCTCGCTTAGACATAATGACAAACCTTTTCTCTAAGATTGCATCTCAAGACGGAACTATCAAACTTTTTGCTGGAGGCAGACAAATTAAAAGTTTGGTACCTTTAATTGATGTTGCTAGATGTTTCAAGGAAATGGAAGAAAACGACAGCATCTCTTCTGAAACATTTAATATTACAAAAGATACTGTAACAGTAAAAGACGTCGCTGAGATATGTAAAAAGTATAATCCAAAAGTGATTTTAAAAGAAACCAATGATGAAGTTCCAAATTTAGGATTTTCGCTTTCTAATAAAAAAATTTTAAATACAGGATTTAAATTTTTATATAATCTCGATAAAAGTATTCAAGATATGATTTTAAAATGGTCTAAACAAAACTTAATTAAAGACTTAGAACATGTTAGAGATGGAGATAACGAATACATAGACTCTAGGGGAAAAATTAGTAACCATGAACTAACAGAACCAATTAACTTAATAGGTTTAATTGACTCTAAAAAAGGTACTATAAGAGCAAATCATTACCATCCTCAACAGGAACAAAAATGTCTTTTTACT
>Ga0307986_10000932_pt1 | contig 21628 bp, 19 predicted proteins | sample EllFjometageno82_FD_203170 | JGI IMG/M metagenome (GOLD analysis project Ga0307986, IMG submission 203170) | Marine microbial communities from Ellis Fjord, Antarctic Ocean - #82 | ecosystem: Environmental > Aquatic > Marine > Unclassified | place: Southern Ocean | collected 2014-10-09
GTGAAAAACATTTTAAAAATTGTTTGGTTGATTATAATGAAGCTAGTAACGTTGCCCAATGGCAATGGGTTGCAGGATGTGGCGCAGATGCAGCTCCTTACTTTAGAATCTTCAACCCTATTCTTCAAGGTGAAAAATTTGACAAAGACGGGATTTATACAAAAAAATGGGTGCCAGAACTTAAAAACATGCCCAATAAATTTTTATATAAACCATGGGAACTGGAAACTAAATACCAAGAGCAAATTAAAGTAGTTATCGGTGTCAATTATCCAAAACCAATTGTAGATCACGCTAAAGCAAGAAATTCTGCGTTAGATGCTTTTAAAACAATTAAGAAATACTAATCACCTAAATAATGTAGAACAATCAATCTGTTTTGTTTCTCAATTTTATGCTCAAAAAGATATAAGCCCTGCCAAGTACCAAGTAATAACTCATTATTTTTAACGCTTATAGATATTTGATTATTAGTTAGTGCAGACTTAATGTGTGCAGGCATGTCATCTTTTCCCTCTGCTGTATGAATGTAAAGGGAATTCTCCATTGGTACTAGTTTATTAAAAAAATTTATTAAATCAGTTTGAACATCTGGGTCGGCATTCTCTTGAATTATTAAAGAAGCACTGGTGTGTTGAATGCTTATATTGATAATTCCATTATTAAATTCATTGTTATTGATCCACTTGTTAGTTTGGTTTGTAAATTCATAGAGTCTCTGGCCATCAGTACTCAATTCTAAGTTAAAAAACTCTTGTCTCATAACTTCGTATACTTAATAGATGTTAATTCATACAGTCGACTAATAGTTCTTTTAAATATTTTTTTTAAATCTTCTGAAGAGCTTAATAAGTCTAATTGTAATTGAGAGGTAATCATAAGTGGTATATTTTTTTCATAAAGTATATCAATTAAAGTAATAAATCTTTGTTGTTGATTAGAATTATCACTTTTAAAAATTGGAATATTTTCTATAACAATAAAATTACATACCTTGGCTATTTTTATATAATCTTCTGCTCCAATATTTTTAGAACATAACTCTTTAAAATCAAAACGTGCTATTCCATCAAAGTAATTCTTGATAGCAAGCTTTCTACCTTTAATGCTTAAGATCATTTCTTTATTGGTAAGATTTTTAGTTATTTTTCTAAAAAATTTATTAAGTTTAAAATTTGTTGATTCATTTAATGGATAAAAATATCTTTCATTTCTATTTTTTACAGACTTTCTATAATCATCTTGGATAATCAATTTTGACTGATTTGATCTTTCCTTCATTATTTTAATAAAGGGAAGAAATTGATCTCTTTGTAATCCATCTTTGTAAAGATCATTTATTTTAGTATTTGATGAAAATAAAACTTTTATATTCTCGTTAAATATTTTTTTGAATAAGCTACCTAAAATCATGGCATCTACGATATTCGTAACCTGAAACTCATCAAAATAAATTAATTTAGATTTACTTTTTAGTTTTTTGACAAATTTATCTATAATATTTTCTTGCGTATTTTCTTTATTTTTAAATATAAAGTCATGAAAACTAATCATAAACTCATTAAAGTGAAATCTTTGCTTAGTTTTATCAAAATTATTATAAAAAAAATTTAATATCATGGTTTTACCTACACCCACATCACCTTGTAAATAAAAACCTGTTTTATAATTTTGTTTAGTAAATATTTTTTTTAAAAGTGATTTATTAAAGTTTTGATTATAGAATAAATTCAACTCTTCTATTGAATCTAATTGATTGGGATTAATTTCTAAATTGTTTATTTTACAATAACTAAGAAATAATTTATTTAAATTCATTTTTTTGTTTTAAAATCTAGACCATATTCTGATCTAGGGCCTTTTCTTAATCCAAAGGGCCCAGATATAAACAAAGTAAGTGGTCTTGTTTCTGGTTTAAGATCAACTCTGTGCAAATTATTTGCTGACCTGAAACCAATATATCCAGGCGATCTCCAAAATCTTCCAGTATTTAGTGTTTCCCAATAACCCCCTCTTAACATCACTGTTATGTAAGGAAATGTATGATTGTGAACTCCTTCCCCATGATCGTCAGCTAACATTTCGTGTAATAAAATGTTAAATGGAAACCATTTTGGCCTGTGTCTTAATAAGACATAATATCTATTCATCCAGGGTTTAGCTTCATTAAATTTGGGATGGGAAGGACCACGATCTAATACTATTTTTTTTCTACCCAGTTTATCAAGTAACTTCAAAAACATTATTTATTTTAGTTTGATAATCAGATTATCTTTAACTAAATATAAATTCTTATTTGAAATAAACGGTTTAGATATTTTACTATTATCAATTTTAAGTATTGACTTAGTTTTACCAGTCGAAACATTAATTGCTAAAAGCTTGCCATTATCAGTAGTTATTAATAAATTATCTTTTCCTACAATAAAGCCTACAGGTTTTATTTTATTTCTTTTTTTTGCTTTAAATTTATCAAAGACGTCAGTTATCCTAATAATATTTCCAGAAGGTTCGTTAATAACAACCAAATATCCCTTGGTGGTTATAGTAAAAATTAGTTGATTTATTATTACAGGCTTTAAATATGAACTAATATTTTGTGTCCAATTAGTAAAACCAGTTTCTAAATTAATGGAATAAAATGAATTATTATTATTTGAAAATAATACAGAATTATCATTTATGACTAACTCTGATAACTTTAATAGAAATGGTTTAACAGAAGAGTCTTTATCCGCTGTAGTAGTTATCCATCTTAAGTTTCCGTTATTAATATTTAGAGCAATAACATCACCTAGAGAGTTATTAAATACTATTATATCTTTATCAATAACAATTGATATTTTTTTTGTGGATTTAATTAGATTATTTTCACTTTTGTGCTGCCAAATTAAAGAGCCATCGATCATTGAAATACAGCTTAAAATATTGTTAGAGTCTACTACGTAAAATTTGCCATCCTTAACTTTTATATCAGAAATGAATGGTGCATTGTTATATTTCGTCCATAAAATTTCTCCTGTTTCAATATTCAATGCATAATATTTAGAAACACTATCTGTAACAATTAAAGTACCATTATCTTTTCCAAAAAATAAAATTGGATGATTTTTTTTTTCTTGTTTATTATAATAATTCTTTTTCCATATTAACTCAGAGTTTTGATCAAACTTAATTATTGATCCATTATTATCAAAAAATATCAAATGATTGTTATGAAAGATAATTTCTGGTTCAAATTGATCAAAATATTTTATTTTTGAAAATTTATATTTAGATATTTTTTTTAAGGTGCTAGGAAAATCAATTATCCCCTCATTATTTGTTGTGTTTGAATTATTGTTAAATGTATAGTTGGATTCTAATTGAATCTTTAGTTCTGGATTAAATTCTTTTTGAAGGTTTTTTTTTTTCTGAAACAAGATTTCTTCATTAGGAATTATTTTTTCATTTTTAATATTAGCTTCTTTAGTCCAAAATTTTGAATTTGAATTAAATGAACAGTTGCTTATAAAAATAAATATTAATAATAGCTTTAAAGTGTTATTCACTTAAATCTCTGTTTAATCTTTTTTTTGATGCTAACTTAATTTCATTATTAGCTTGAGGTAATACTAAAATCTGGTTAAAAAATTCTTTTGCTTTTTGTTTTTCACCTTTTGAATAAAAATATTCAGCAACAAGATATAGGGAATGGGATTTCCATATGCTTTCTGAGTTAATTATAGGGTTTAATATTTTTAATAATTCATTTTCTGATGCAAAATTACTGTTGAAAAGCCCTTTTTTATAAATATTCAGGTTTTTAATCTCTTCTTCTAGATTGGTTTTATTAATTAGCTCATCAAATAAAATGTTAATTTCTTCTAACTCTTTTACTAAATTGTTATCTATTAAAAAATATAATGCTAGAGGTGAATAGGTTACGTCATTTTCTTTAATTATATTAATTAAATCTTTAATTGTATTTTTTGGATCCTCAGTTTTATAATTTATCGTAGCTAAGTTATATTGATTTCCTAATTTAATTTTGGTTCTTTCTTTGGATTTTTCAAATGAAATATACCCAATTATAATTACTATTATTATTGAGACAGTTATTATAATTTTTTTTTTATTATTTATAAAAAAATTCTTTATTCTTTCATTTCTTGTGTTAGAATCTATGATTGTAATTTCTTCGTCCATTTTTATATCATATTCCTCAATACATATTGAAGTATTCCACCATTTTTATAATACTCTAATTCGTTTTTAGTGTCTATTCTACATAGAGTTTTAATTTTTTTAATATCTCCAGAGGCATATTTTATTTCAACCTGAACATGATCTGATGCATTTATACCCTCTTCTATTTGAAGAACGGTTATTAACTCTGATCCAATTAATTTTAAGTTTATCCTATCGTTTCCTTCGGTAAATTGAAGCGGTAAAACACCCATACCAATTAAATTAGATCTATGAATTCTTTCAAAGCTTTCTGCTATTACAACTTTCACACCTAATAACTTTGTTCCTTTCGCAGCCCAATCTCTTGATGATCCTGTTCCGTATTCTTTTCCACCTATAACAACAAGATCTGTTCCTCTTTTTTTATATTCCTCTACGGCACTATAAACAGGCATCACTTTTTCTTCCGGATATAGTTTTGTAAATCCACCTTCTGTTCCTGGAGCCATTTCATTTCTTATTCTAATATTTGCAAAAGTACCTCTCATCATTACCTCATGATTACCTCTTCTTGATCCGTACGAGTTATAGTCCGTTGGAAGTATTTGATGTTCCATAAAATATTCGCCTGTTGGGCTTTCTTTTTGAATATTTCCTGCTGGAGAAATGTGATCAGTTGTAACCATATCCCCTAAAATCAAAAGTGGTCTTGCATCTTTAATGGGCTTAAATCCTTCAGGTTGATCAGATAAATTTTCAAAAAATGGTGGTTTCTTTACATAGGTTGAACCAGAGTCCCAATTATAAATACTCGTATTTTCAGTTTTAATTTCTTGCCACTGTTTAGGTCCTTCTGAAACATTTGAATATCTTTTAACAAACATCTCTGCATTAAGAGATTCTCTTAATGTGTCTTCAATTTCTTTATTAGATGGCCAAATATCTTTTAGAAAAATATCTTTACCATCTTTACTTTTTCCTAAAGGTTCTTTGTATAAATCAAATTCCATATGACCAGCAAGTGCATAAGCTACTACAAGTGGTGGTGATGCTAAGTAATTAGCTTTTATATGTGGAGATATTCTTCCTTCAAAATTTCTATTTCCAGATAAAACTGACACAGCGTAGATGTTTTCCTTGTCTATTGCTTTAACAATTTCCTCCGGTAAAGGGCCTGAATTTCCTATGCAAGTCGTGCAACCATATCCAACTAAATTAAAACCAAGTTTATCTAAAAATACATTTAGTCCTGCTTTTGCTAAATAATCTGTAACTACTTGCGAGCCTGGTGCTAATGATGTTTTAACCCATGGTTTAGTTTGTAAACCAAGTTCAACTGCTTTTTTCGCTAGTAAACCAGCGCCAATTAATACATTTGGATTGGATGTATTGGTGCATGAAGTAATAGCTGCAATTAATATTGAGCCATCTTTAATTTCATAATCTGTTCCTGACACTTTTGAAACATGTTGCTCTTTTCTACTAGTTGCATCCTCAAAAACTTTTTTAAATCCAGTAGATGCATCTGTTAACAAAACTTTGTCCTGAGGTCTTTTAGGTCCTGAAATAGTTGGAACAACTGTAGACATGTCTAGTGATAAAGTATCAGTAAATTCAATTTCATCATTAGCCCACAAACCTTGTTCTTTTGCATACTTCTCAACTATATTGACTGTGTTCTCATCTCTTCCTGAAAATCTTAAATATTTTAATGTCTCTTCATCAATTGGGAAAAAACCACATGTTGCTCCATATTCTGGTGCCATATTTGCAATTGTTGCTCTATCAGCAAGAGTTAAATTCTTTAAACCTTCTCCATAAAATTCAACAAATTTTCCAACAACTCCTTTATCTCTTAACATTTTTACTACCGTTAAAACTAAATCTGTTGCAGTCGTGCCCTCTGGCATTTTATTTGTTACTTCAAATCCTATTACTTCAGGGATTAACATTGAAATTGGCTGACCTAACATTCCAGCTTCTGCTTCAATTCCACCAACGCCCCACCCAAGAACAGATAAGCCATTAACCATAGTAGTGTGACTATCAGTACCAACTAATGTGTCAGGAAATAAATAATCCTCATCTTGAAATTTTTCAGACCAGACAACTTTTGATAAATATTCTAAATTAACCTGGTGACAAATCCCAGTTCCAGGAGGAACAATTCTAAAATTATTAAAAGCTTGTTGTCCCCATTTTAAGAAGGAGTATCTCTCACCGTTTCTTTTAAATTCAATATCAACATTTTTTTCAAATGAATCTGATTTTGCAGATTTATCTACTTGCACAGAGTGATCAATAACTAGATCAACTGCAGAAAGTGGATTGATTGTATTAGGATCTTTATTTTTTTCTTTAACCGCTTCTCTCATAGCTGCAAGATCAGCTACAGCTGGAATTCCAGTATAGTCTTGTAATAAAACTCTAGCTGGTCGGTAAGCAATTTCAGTTAATGATTTTTTTGTCTTCAACCATTCCTTAATTGCTTCTATTTGACTTTTAGTAACTGATAAATCATCTTCATATCTTAATAAATTTTCTAATAAGACTTTAAGAGATTTTGGAAGTTTTGAAATTCCATCCAAACCATTTTTTTCTGCTTCCGATAAGGAATAATATTTATACTCAGTATCATTTATACTGATAGATTTTAATGAATTATATGAATTTTTATTTCCTGGTTTCATTTAGTTTTAGATGTAGAACCCTATTATACAAACGATAAGTAGCAATGACATAGCATAATTAAATCGTTTAATAAAATTATTATTTGTAGCAAATTTCCTTAAAAACTTACCTAAAAATGTCCACGAAGTGATACTTAAAAATGCTGTTACACTACAAACTACAATTACCCAAATAGAGTGATTCAAGTAGTTTTCCCCTTGTTCTACAAAATTTGAACTCAATGTAATTCCAGCCATTACTCCTTTTGGATTTATAAATTGAAAGATAAATTTATCAAAAAACTTTACTGGATTTTCTGTTTTCCCATCTGAAGAAATTTTTGAAAATGAAATTTTATAAGCTAGATAAATTAAAAAAATTGTTCCAAGAACTCTGATAATTTCCTGAATGATTGGGTAATTTTTGAAAGTTGATATTAAAACAAAATTAATTAATATAATTAAAGTTGTATAACCAAAGCCAACTCCTAAGATTAATGGTAAAGTTTTTCTGATACCAAAATTAAAACCTGAATATGCAGCAACAGCATTATTTGGTCCTGGTGTAAATCCCAATGATAGAGAAATTCCTATTAATAATAATAATTCTGGATGCATAAAAAATTAAGCTATTGGAAGACCGTTTTTAGATTCTTGAGAAGGGTGAGCTAATATAACTTTACCTTCTTTATCGATCGAACCTAAAATAAGAACTTGTGAAACTACACCAGCAATATTTTTTTCTGGAAAGTTACAAACGCCAATAACTTGTTTGCCTTTTAAATTTTCTTCATTGTAATAATGGGTAATTTGCGCAGATGATTGCTTAACACCTATATCTTTTCCAAAATCCACTTCAATTACTAGTGAAGGTTTTCTAGCTTTTTCATTTTTTTTAACTGATATTACAGTTCCAACTCTAATATCTATTTTATCAAAGTCATCATAGGTTATTTGTTCTTTCATATATTTAATATATAATAGAAGTTATTTATGAGTACAGAAAATAGTTCAGATCAATTATTTAATAATTCAGTTAAAATTTTAACTGATTTAATTAGCTTCAAAACAATTTCTGGAGAAGATAATAGCTCTTTGATTAACTATTGCGATGAAATTCTAAAAAAACTAGGTGCAACATCATTTAAAACTTTTGATGATGAAAAAAAAAGAGTTAATCTTTTTGCAACATTAAAGGCTAAACAACCAAGTGGTAAAAAACCAATAATTTTATCTGGTCATACAGATGTTGTGCCAGTTTCAAAAGGATGGAGTACAGATCCATTTGTTGCAACAATAAAAAATGACAAACTCTTTGGGAGAGGTGCTTGTGATATGAAAGGTTTTATTGCTTGTACATTAGCATTTGCTCCAATTTATGCAAAAGCTAATTTAAATAGAGATATTCATTTTTCTTATACCTTTGATGAAGAAACTGCCTGTATAGGAGCTCCAATTTTAATTGAAGAGTTAAAAAAAAGAGGAGTTAAAGATGGTATTTGTATTATAGGTGAACCAACAAATATGAAAATCATAGATGCTCATAAAGGCTGCTATGAATATACAACTTATTTTGAGGGATTAGCAGGTCATAGTTCTGCTCCTCATAAGGGCGTTAGTGCTGTTGAGTATGCTTCTAGATATGTAAATAAATTAATAGAATTAAGAGAAGAGCTTAAAAAAAGAGCTCCTAAAGACTCAATTTTTGACCCTCCCCACTCAACACTTTCCATAGGTGGAATTTTTGGTGGTATAGCACACAATGTAATTGCAGATAAGTGTCATGTTAATTGGGAAACAAGACCAGTCGTTAAAGAAGATGGTATATTTTTAAATTCAGAATTAGATAAATATGCTAATGAAATACTTTTACCCGATATGAAAAAAATATTTCAAAATTCTTCTATTAGAAAAAATATTATTGGTGAGGTTGTAGGTTTTGACAGAGATGAAAAATCTAACGCCTGTGAATTAGTTTCAAGTCTTACTGGTGACAACACTAGGGAAGTAGTTTCTTTTGGGACCGAAGCTGGATTATTTCAAGAAATAGGAATTAGCACTGTCGTATGTGGTCCAGGTTCAATTGAACAAGCACATAAAATTGATGAATTCATAATTCTTGATGAACTAAAAAAATGTTTAAATCTGCTTGAGGGAATTAAAGATAATTCTATTATAAATTAGTCGTTCCAACCACTTACTACTTTAACTTCTAAATATTCTTCTAGGCCCAATTTTCCAGCTTCACGGCCAATACCTGAATGTTTATATCCTCCAAAAGGAGCGTCTGGAGCTAAACCAGCACCATTAATATCAACCATTCCTGATCTTAATCTTCTAGCAACACGATTAGCTTTTTCTTGATCTTGAGTTTGAATAAAATTTAACAATCCATAAGGAGTATCGTTTGCAATTTTTATTGCTTCTTCCTCTGTATCAAAAGGTATAATTGATAAAACTGGTCCAAATATTTCTGTTCTTGCAATTTGCATTTTGTTGTTAACATCTGCAAATGCAGTAGGTTTAACAAAATAACCTTTGTCTAGCCCTTCTGGTTTGCCCATTCCACCAGCAACTAATTTAGCACCTTCGTCTATACCAACTTGAATTAATGCTTGGATTTTATCAAATTGAGCTTTTGAAACAACAGGTCCAATATGATCACCTTCTTTTGTTGCAACATCAACCTTCATTGAGTTAGCAAAATTTTTTACTCTTTCAACTGTCTCATCATAAATTGATTTTTCAACCAACATTCTTGTTGGGGCATTACAAGATTGTCCCGAATTTCTAAAACATCTAAGAGCACCTCTTTCAACAGCTTCTATATCTGCATCTTTGAATATAATGTTTGCTCCTTTTCCACCAAGTTCAAGGCTAACTCTTTTAAAATCACTTGCTGCATTTTGAGAAATTAAAGCACCTGCTCTAGTTGAACCTGTAAATGAAACCATGTTTACATCAGGGTGACTTGTTAATGCATTTCCAGTAACCGCACCATCTCCATTTACTAAATTGAATACACCTTTTGGTAATTTAATTTCGTCAATCATTTCTGCTAAAATTATCGAAGATAATGGAGCTATTTCAGATGGCTTAAGCACCATTGTACAACCTGCAGCAATAGCAGGTATTACTTTTAAACAAGTTTGATTCATCGGCCAATTCCATGGAGTAATTAATGCACAAACTCCTTTTGGCTCATGTAAAATATTATTATTAAGAGCGTGTTCTCCTAATTTTGCTTCAAACGTATATTCTTTTAAAACTTTTATATAAGATTTTATGTGACTAGCTCCAGTTCCAGCTTGCAATTGTGTTGAAAAATCAATTGGTGCTCCCATTTCAAGGGTTATAGCTTTAGCCATATCAGCCCATCTTTTTTTATAAACAATATACAAAGCTTCTAAATATTTTAATCTTTCTTCTTTGGTTGAAAATGCCCATGTCTCAAAAGCTTTAGTAGCAGCTCTTACTGCATCATTTACATCTTCTACTCCACCTAAAGATATAACTGCACATTCTTCTTCAGTTGAGGGATCTATTACTTTAAAATCATTTAGTTTTTGTGGAGAAACCCATTCACCATTGATATAAAATTTTTTCTTATCTAGCATTTTGAGAAACTATCCTTTCTTTATGATTTTGCAAATAAATTTGTTAATTCATAAACAATTGTTGCTGCAGCTAATGAAGTAACTTCAGCATGATCATATGCTGGGGAGACTTCAACCACATCAGCAGAAACAAGATTTAAACCAGATAAACCTCTCAGAACATTGACCATCTCTCTTGTGGTCATACCAGCAATTTCAGGCGTACCTGTGCCTGGGGCAAAAGCTGGATCTAGAACATCTATATCAATAGACAAATAAAGTGGATTGTTACCAACTCTTTTTCTAATTCTTTCGGCAATTTTATCAGTGCCTTGTGTTTGAAACTCATCACAGTGAATAATTTTAAAACCAAACTCTTCATCATTTTTAATGTCATCTCTACTGTATAGAGGACCTCTAATACCAACATGCATTGAAGCATCATCTAAAAATAAACCCTCTTCTCTTGCTCTTCTAAAGGGAGTTCCATGTGTATAAGGAGCACCAAAATATGTATCCCAAGTATCTAGATGTGCATCAAAATGTACTAAAGCAACTGGACCGTTACATTTTTTATTAATTGCTCTTAATAAAGGTACTGCAATTGTATGGTCCCCACCTAGGCTAATTATACCACCAACTTTATTCAATAAATCTGTTGCTCCAGCTTCAATCTGTTTTATCGATTCATCAATGCTAAATGGATTGCACGTTATATCTCCAGCATCTGCAACTTGTTGCACCTTAAAAGGTTCAACATCATAACTTGGGTGATAATTAGTTCTTAAATGTCTTGATGCTTGTCTAATACTCATTGGTCCAAATCTGGCTCCTGGTCTGTAACTTGTACCAGCGTCAAATGGAATTCCAACAATTGCTACATCACAGCTTTCAACATCTCTTAGTTCTGGCAATCTTGCAAAAGTAGATGGTCCAGCAAATCTTGGAACTTTAGTTCCACTAACAGGTTGAATTGGGTTTTTATTTCTTTCTTTTTTCATTTATAAATAAAATGTATCACATTCTTTGATGATGGAATATCTTCTATCTTTATAATTATGAACGTAATAAGAGCTGTTTTATTGTTAATTATTTTTATTAGCCCACTAAAGGCTAACACTATCTATAATCTTATCAAAATACCCAACTTAGAGATTTATGAAATAAATACTAAAAATAAGCTTAAATATTTTTATGCTGCCAGGCCTTTTAGGTTAGGTACTCAAAAAAATATTGTTTGTTCAGATTCAAATAAGAAAGATTTAGATGCAAAATATAAAATTATTCATAAAAATCTTAGTAGATATTCTTATGATTATTTAAAAAAGATTAATCTAAAATATATTGTTATGTGCAAAAATTTGTCAATTTCAGAATTATATACAGCGGGCATTCCAGATAATGTAATGAAAACATTAATATTGGATATTAAATTTAATGAAGATTACTTTGAAAGAGTGATTCATCATGAAGTTTTTCATGTAATGCATCTTCAGCATAAAGAAGTTTTTAATGAAGAAGAGTGGATTAAATTTAATGACTCTAAATTTAAATATGCTGAATGCTCTACATGTACAAAAAATATAGGGTTAGAGCAATACAAAGAAACGAAAGGTTTTTTTACAGAATATTCTAAGTCAACAGCCTCAGAAGATATGGCGGAAGTCTATTCACACATGATATTTTTAAAGGAAAAAGAAATTAATAAAATTCGTAAATCAGACCCTATTTTAAATAATAAAATTTCATATATTGAAAATAAAATAAAAGAAGTAGATAGTTCATTTACATTTTAATGATAAAAAAAATTAAAGCTTCAACATCAGAGAAATTTATTTTTGTTTTTTTAATTTTATTAGGTATCACGACTTTCTGCACATATTATATAGTTAAAAATAAATGTTTATTTGTTAAAAATATTGATCCAAAGAATATTACTTTTAAGAACCCAAACAATATTGCAATTTTAAAAGCACCTTGTGGAAATGTAATTATAGAACTTTACCCAAATATTTCACCTAACGCTGTTCAAAGATTTATTACTTTAATTAGATCTAATGCTTATGAAAATATTGCTTTTCATAGGGTAATTGAAAATAAACTTATTCAGGCTGGTGACCTAGAGTTTGGAAAAAAAGGAAATTTAAATTATGGAAAAATTGGCACTGGTAAATCAGGTTTAGGTGCTATTAAATCAGAAATCGACAATAACTTTAATTATACCAAAGGAAGTGTTGGATTAGCTCGAACATTTAAGAACGACACTGAAGATAGTCAATTTTTTATAATCTTACAGGATGAACCCTTATTTGAAGGTGAATATACACCTGTTGGAAGGGTCCTTTTTGGATTAGAAGTCCTAAAAAAAATAAAAAATGAAAGACGATCAGAATATATTTTAAGACCTGACTTCATTAATTGGTTTAAAATGCTTAATTAATAAGGAATAAAATCTCAGGTTGAACCCATTATAGCCACTCTAATGCTATTATTATTATCCAAAAGTTGATGAGATTGGTTTGTGAAAAAAGTTCTTAAAAGCACAATTAGTAAAAAAATTAATCTGAGCAGAAAAAAGTTAATTGACCAACCCTTAAAAATTTTAAAAAATATTAATTTCGAAAAATTAACAAAATTTACATCATCATCTCTAATAGAAAAATACAATAAATTCAAAGAAAGAGCTAAACAAAAAGAACTGCGTAGAATCAAATTATTAAAAGAAGAAAAAATTAAAGAATTAAAAAAAGAAAAGTTAGAACAAGAAAAACAAAAAAATGAAGAAATAAGATTAATTAAACAAAACGAATTAGATCTAATAAAGGAAGAAAAACAAAGAATAGAAAAAAAAGAAAAACAGAAAATAAAAATTATAAAACAACAACAGCAGATTGAAAGGAAAAAAATTAAACTTGAAACTCAAAGAATTAAGGCTGAAGAACAAAAACTAAGAGACGAAGAAGAGGAAAAAGTAAGACAAGATGATTTAAAATTAAAAAAAGAAAAACTAAGATTAGATTTTTTTGAAAAACAAAGAATAAGACAAGAGCAACAAAAAGCTAAAATCGAAAATGATAAATTAATGGCTCTTGAGAGACAGAATGCCCGCGAAGCTAAACAGAAAATAAAAGATGAGGAAGAAAGATTAAGGAATATTGAGATTGATAAACAAAAAAAAGACGAGCAAAGGTTAAACGAAGAAGAACATAAATTAAATTATCAAAAACAAAAACTTGAAGAAATAGAACAAAATATCAAAAATATTGAAGTTGAAAGATTAAGAGAAAAAGAAATAAAAATATTAAAAGAAGCTGATGAGTTAAGAGAAAAAGAAAAACAACTTAGACTGAAAGAACAATTAGAAATAGAAGAACTCAAGGAATTGAGATTAAATGACTTCGATCAAAGAAAAATTCAAGAAGAATTACAATTAAAAGAAGAAGAAATAAGATTAGAAAATTTAAAAGAACAAAAAATAATTCAAGCTAGAATTCTTGAAGAGAAAAGAGTTAAAGATGAAGAAGATAGAATAAAAGAGTGGGAAAGAAAATTTGATAAGGAGCAAATAGCAAAAGAAGAAGAATTGCTTAAAAAGTTTAATGACCAGCTAATTAGAGAAAAAGAAGAAAGTGAAAAGATAATAGAATTTAAAAAAGAAGAAGTAATAGAAGAAAAAAAAGAAGAAATATTAGAAAATGAGATAAAGAAAAAAGAAGACGAAAGATATTAGTTAATTAAAGGTTTTCCTGTTGTTAGTGTGTGTTTAATTCTATCTTGAGTTTCTTTTGTTTCGATTAATCTCATAAATGCATCTAATTCTAATTTAAATAAATCATCTTCCGATAAAGTTTTATCAATAGTTGTGTCTCCCCCACTCAAGACATGTGCCAATTCCTTAGCAACTGTAACACCATGCTCACGAATTACTTTTTCATTGTAAAGCTTTTCTAGAATTTTATTCATTTCTACTAAAACTTCTTTTCCTGGTAGTTTAAATTCCGTCTCTGATGGGATTTTAAATTCTTTATTGTCATCTAAGATTTTTTTTGAAACTTCTAATAAGCTATTTCTGTTCATTATTTTTTTATCTTCAGGTTTTAAATATTTTAATGGTTCTGCATCAACTGGTGAAGTAGCAGTTTTTCCATACCCAATAATATCAAACACTTTAAGAGGAGCATAATGAGGATCATTTTTAGCCTCATCTGTATCAAGCCATCTTGCTAACATTTCCTTGCATCCGCCACCAGCTGGTATTAATCCAACTATTGTTTCCACTAATCCAACTACAATGTTTGTATGTGAAGCTACAAAATTACTTTGAACCATAACTTCAAATCCTCCACCAAGTGTTAATCCTGATGGTGCAGAGATAACTGGGTGATTAGAATACTTAAGATGCTTGCAAGTTTCTTGAAAATATCTAATGAATTTTTCTATCGATTTAAAATCATTCTTATTTGCAAAATCCATCGTATAACTCAAGTTTACTCCGGCAGAAAATTGCATACTTTCATTTATTATAATCAACGGTTTGTCTGTAGCTTTTTTTAAAGCATCCATTGAATCATAGTCTAGAGCATTTGCTTTGGTGGTAAACTCGACAATATTATAATCATTAAATCTATATATCTGAGCTGAGCTATTTCCATCCACACTTAACGCTTTCTTTTTAGCTTTTCCAAATGTTTCAATGTCAGTATATTTTTGTCTAGATCCATAAAAATTTTGATTTTTGTTTTGAGATAAATTTTCTAAAAAAGTATTTCCTTTAAAATCATCGATCTTACCAAAAAAAGTTTCTACCCCAATTTCTTCCAACATTTCAAATGGACCTTTAGTCCAGTTAAAACCTAATCTCATTGCTTCATCAATATCATTAAAATCTTTTGTAATTGATGGAACTAAAGAAGAAGCATATTTAATAATCTTAGAAATAACTGACCAAGCATACTCGCCATACTTATCTTCTTTTGAGATTAATTTTCTAAGATCTACTTTATCTGATTTAATATTAATCTTTTTACTTGCTGAATACTCTCCAGTTTCAAGATTAATTGCTTCCATAACTTTAACTTCACCAGTTTTATTAACCCTGTAAAACCCACCCTTGCCTTTTCGACCTGTATACCCAGTTTCAATTAATGTTCTTACTAAAGAAATTTCTTTTGCAACTGTTTGAAAAGGATCATTTTCTGGTAATTCTTTAATAAAACTTCTTAAAACATCCGCCATTAAATCAATACCAATTAAATCATAAAGACCAAACACACCTGTTTTTGGTATACCCATTGGTCTTCCAAAAATTGCATCGGCTTCTTCTATGCTAAGTTTCATTTTAAAAGCCTCGGTCATTGCAACTTGCATTGCAAAAACACCTATTCTATTTCCTAAAAAACCTGGAGTGTCATTACAAATAATTGCACCTTTTCCAAGTTCTGCTTCACAAAAATCTTTTAAAGAGTTAATTTTATCTAAATCATTATTTTCATTTTTAACTATCTCTAATAACCCCATGTATCTAACTGGATTAAAAAAGTGAGTAATGCAAAAATCTTTTTTTTCTTCTTCTGACAAGTGTTCAGATAGGACTTTTATAGGTATAGATGATGTATTTGAAGAAACTATTGCACCCTTTTTTCTTTCTTTAAATATTTTTTTATAGATATCGTGTTTAATATCTATTCTTTCAACAACAGCTTCTACTACCCAATCTGCCTCTTTAACTTCATCAAAATTATCTAAAATATTTCCTACTTTAATGTTGTTTATTTTGGACTTATCTAACAAAAGTGGCGGTCTTGATTTATGAATTTTATCCCTTGCTTGCTCGCTTATTTCAGTTTTTAAATCTAACAAGGTTACTGGAATATTTGCATTACATAAATGTGCAGCAATTCCGCTACCCATTGTACCAGAACCAATAACTACTACTTTTTTAATTTCCATAAAATCTTAAATTGAAAGGATGTTTATAATAAAAAAAATGGACTTAGTAAATAAATTACCTATTAATTCCTCTTAGTCTTTCAGATCTTCTTCTTAAAAGTTCTGCGGTAACTAGAATTAAAGTAGACATTATGATTAAGCATGTTGCTACTGCCATGATTGTTGGGCTTAGCTGTTCTCTTAGACCAACCCACATTTGAATTGGTATAGTGGTGTTTTCTAGTCCTGCTAAGAATAATACTACTACAACTTCGTCAAATGAAGTTACAAATGCAAATAGAGCACCAGAAATAACACCTGGTAAAATTAATGGTAAAGTTATTTTCATAAAAGTATTTACTGGATTACTTCCCAAACTTGCAGCAGCTCTTGTGACACTATGATCAAATCCTGTTAATGTTGCTGTTACCGTAATAACCACAAAGGGTGTACCTAAAATTATATGCGCTAAAATTATTCCTGTATGTGTTGCAGCTAAACCTACTTTTGCCATGAAAAAAAATATTGCTGTACCTGAAATAATCAAAGGAACAATCATTGGTGAAATTAATAAAGCCATAAATGCTGCTTTGTAAGGCATATGTCTACTACTTAAACCTAACGCTGCAACTGTTCCTAGAATTGTAGAGCCAATGGTTGCAAAGAAAGCAATAATAATACTATTCTTTGCAGCAAGTCCCCATGGATTTTTAGTTCCATAAATCATGTCCTCATACCATCTTAATGAAAATGCGTCTGGGTCAAGTGCTAACATTCCCTTAGAAAAGTGAATGTATTGCTCGGCATTAAATGAAAGTGGTAAGATTATAAACAATGGCGCAATTAAAAAGAAAAATACTAACGCACAAATTGTTATATATGTGTAGTGCCAAACTCTATAATTCCATGGTGTATAAGTTGGTAATGACATAATTTATCCTAATTTAATATTATCTATCCCTACTAATTTATTATAGATCCAGTAAATAGTTAAGACACCAACCAACAGCATTGTTCCTAATGCAGCAGCAAATGACCAATCTAGAGAACTTTTCATATGATAGGCAATTGTATTACTAATCAATGAACCACTTGCCCCTCCAACTAATGCGGGAGTTATATAATAACCTATTGCTAAAATAAAAACTAACAAGGATCCGGCACCAATTCCAGGAACTGTTAATGGAAAATATATTTTTCTAAATGCTACAAATGGTGTTCCACCCAAAGATTTTCCGGCTCTCATTAAGCTTGGAGATATTGTTTTCATCACACTGTAAAGCGGTAAAACCATAAATGGCAATAAGATTTGGGTCATTGCAACAAAAGTTCCAATTACATTATACATTAGTTCTGGTCTATTATCGTTTGCTGCAAGTCCGAGCCATACAATCAAATCATTAATTGGGCCTTGTTGCTGAAGTAAAACCATCCAACTTGAGGTTCTGACCAATAGTGATGTCCAGAATGGAAGAAGCACACATATCATCAGTAAATTACTATATTTCATGGGTAGTGTGGCCAATAAGTATGATATTGGATAAGCAAGCATGAAACAGAATATAGTTACCCAAAAAGCAACTTTAAGAGTTCTTAGCCAAAGTATTTTATGAATTCTTCTATCTTCATCTTGTTGAATTATGTTTCTTTCTGGGTCAAGTTTTAAATCCACACCTTTCAAGTATTTAACATAAGACCATTTTGGTGCAGTATTCTTTAGAGCAACCCAGTAATCTACATTTCTCCAGATTTTATGAGTTTCCATAAACTGCTCTTTGTAGTTACTCTTTTCAAATTTCTTAATTTTTCTATTTGTTTTTTTTAATCCACTACTAAAACCAGACTTTTCATAATTTAATCTTTGATATAATTTTCCTGATTCCTTGCTTATTGCAAGTGGATAGAAATCCTTATAAAAAGCTTCATATATAGCCTCATCAGGCAACTCTTTACCATCCCACTTCTCAAGTGCAGCAAAAGTATTTGGCAATTTACTTGTAATCATACGATCATCAACACTTCTAAATAACATGTCACCTATTGGAAAAACATATGTAATTAAAAGAAACAGAAATAATGGCCCTACAAGAAATAATGCTTTTAACTTATTTTTTCGCTCAGCTTTCCTTAAACTTACCTCTAAAGGTAAACCGTCTGATGATAATATTTGTTCTGTACTCATATTTTAAAAATTCCTAAAAAAAAAGGGCGGTTATTTTGTAACCGCCCTAAATTTTATAATAAAAACTTAATCTATAAAACTAAATTATAGTCCAGCTTTCATTGCTTCCCACTTTTCACCAATTTCATCCTGGTTATCTGCCCAGAATTCAGGGTTCATAAGAGCATATGATTTAGTGTTAGCAGGTGCTGTAGGCATGTGTTGTACCATGCTTGTCTTACCATCTTTATACCATGGCTCTCCAGCATCTATAATAGCAATTGAAGACTTTCTCCAAGGAGCGTAAGCAATATACTTAGCACTTCCTGCTAAACCTTCAGTACTTGTCATTTCTCTAAGAACTTTCATAGCTTTACCGTTAGCATCGTTAGGTCCACCTTTAACCATAGCGAAATACTCATAGTCAAGAATTTGAGTATCCCATACTTGCGTAATTGGAGTTCCTTCCATTTGCGCATTAAAGAATCTACCATTCCAACCAGTTGCCATGATAACTTCACCATTAGCTAATAGTTCTGGTGGCTGAGCTCCAGCATTCCAGAATACACATCCGCCTTTTGGATCATCACAAAGTTTTTTGATTTTAGCTATTGCTTTGTCAACTCCACCGTCAGCTGCAAGTTTGTCATAGATCTTAGATCCACCTTTACCAGCTTTTGTACCTAAAGCTGCTTGAGCAAATTCTATGTTAGACATTGCACCTTTGTAGATAGATCTTTTTCCAGGAAACTTTTTAGTATTAAAAAAGTCTTTCATAGTCTTAGGTTGTTTTTTTGCAAAAACTGCATTGTCATGATTATATGCAAAGTTCCAAGAGTATAAAATATTTCCTACAGCACATTTAGAAGGCATACTAGTGAAGTAATCTTCACTTGCAGGAGTTCCATCTGGAGCAGGTGCGAAGTCTTTGTCGAAATCAAATTCGACAAAAATTCCTTCGTCACATCCAATGATAGTGTCTTTTGCGTACACATCAATAATGTCCCAAGTGATTTTTCCAGCTTCTTTTTGAGCTTTAATCTCTGATAATCCACCTGTGTAATCTACCCAGTTTACAGCTATACCTAATTTAGCAGCCGTAGGATCACCGTACCCTAATTTTTGACTTTCAGTGTAAGCACCACCCCAAGACACTACAGTAACTGCAAATGCCGAAGTTGTGATAGAAAGTACAAAAGATAGAGCAAGTAATAATTTACTTAGTTTTTTCATTTTCTCTCCTATTTAACGTTAACGTTTGTTATTTTATAAAGTGAAAGTAAAACAATATAGGTACGTTTAGTCAACAGCCAATTATGTCTAATTTGCCTTTATTTATTTAGGAAATTTTTAAAGCTTATTTTGGGTCTAAAGCTCTACAGTCAACACTGTTCCAGCCAATATTAAGTACATTGCCCTTTTTAAGATCTAACCTTGCAGTGCTATTTGGTACCTTAAGAATGAATTCTTTATTTCCTAATAAATCAACTCTAAGTCTTGTGTGATCACCATGATAAATAATTTCTTCAATTTTACCTTTATGATTATTATCCATTTTATCTGTAGGATCTATAATTGCTCTTTCAGGTCTTAATGAAACTTTAGTCTTATCACCTTTTGCTTTAACAGCAACTGGATTTGCTAAAATTTCGGTACCATCTTCTAATTTAACTTTGCATTTATCACCTGAAATATCTGCAACCTCACCTAAAAATTTATTATTCTCTCCAATAAACTCAGCGACAAAAGAATTGACTGGTTTTTCATATAATTCATCAGGACTTGATAACTGCTGAACTTTACCATCATTGAAAACTGCAATTCGATTTGACATTGTTAATGCTTCAGTTTGATCATGGGTTACATAAACAACTGTTACACCAATGCTTTCATGAATATGTTTAATTTCATATTGCATGCTTTCTCTTAAATTTTTATCTAATGCTCCAAGTGGCTCATCCATCAGTACTACCTGAGGATCAAAAACTAATGACCTTGCAACAGCAACACGCTGTTGTTGTCCACCAGATAATTGCATTGGCATTCTTGCTTCAAATCCATGAAGGGATACCATTGATAAAGCCTTATCAATTTTTTTATCTGCTTCATCTTTTGGAATTTTTCTTACCCTTAAAGGAAAAGCTAAATTTTCATAAACTGTCATGTGTGGAAATAAAGCATAGTTTTGGAATACCATTCCAATTCCTCTTTTGTGGGGTGGAATGTTTGAAATTACCTTACCATCTAGATAAATTTCTCCATGAGTTGGAGTTTCAAAACCAGCGAGCATCATTAAACAAGTTGTTTTACCAGAACCTGAGGGTCCTAACATTGTTACAAACTCACCTTCTTCGATATCTAAATTTAATCCTTTAACAACTAATATTTTGCCATCGTAGCTTTTGTCTACATTGTCAAATTTTACAAATTCTTTATTTTTTGCCATATTTTCTCCATGAGATTTAAAACATTTGTTGGCTTATTTATCAAGTTTTTTTATTTAAACTACTTGATGTGAAGATCTTTTGAAAAATTACAAAATAACTCACACCCTTTGTCGGTTATTCGTATTGCCTCTGATGCTTCAACACCCCACCCTCCAAATTGCATTACAGCAATCATATGAAAAGTAACATTTGGTTCTAAAATAGTCATATCGCCTTTAGATATATTAAGAGTATGTTCACCCCAATCAGGTGGATAGCCAATTCCTATTGAATAACCAGTTCTAGAGGTTTTTTCTATTCCATATTTATCTAGAATTTTCCAAAAAGCTTGCGCAACATCATCTGCCGTTTGTCCAGGTTTTGCAGCATCTATTCCAGCTTGAAGAGCCTCATTTGTTTTATTCATAGTATCAATTTTCATTTGATCAGGTTTTCCAAGTAAAACTGTTCTTGCCATTGGGCAATGGTACCTTTGATATACCCCTGAAAGTTCAATAATTGTAGCCTCACCCTCAACAAACTTATCTTGTGTTGCTGTTAAATGTGATGCTGAAGTACCTTTTCCTGTTGGAAGTAGCGTTGCAATACTTGAATATTCACCACCAAATTCTGGGGTTCCATAAAATAATGCTTTTTGAATTTCACCCACCGCATCAC
>Ga0307986_10000933_pt1 | contig 21618 bp, 22 predicted proteins | sample EllFjometageno82_FD_203170 | JGI IMG/M metagenome (GOLD analysis project Ga0307986, IMG submission 203170) | Marine microbial communities from Ellis Fjord, Antarctic Ocean - #82 | ecosystem: Environmental > Aquatic > Marine > Unclassified | place: Southern Ocean | collected 2014-10-09
CGAACTTTCGAAGCCCGAAGGCAACGGGTTTACAGCCCGCCCCATTTGACCGCTTTGGTACCCCTCCTTAACACTTAAATTGGGATACCCAATAACTTAAAAAGTATTTAAAAACAAACGTTTTATAGGCGTCTTGTTCCTCAAAAGCAATAAATCATTTTGTATTAAAATATGCTAGTTATTTACAAAATTAACCAAAAATTATGAAAAAAACCACATTTTTAATAGTAGGTAAACATGCAGTCGTCGAGGCATTAAAAAACCCAAAAAGAAAGATAGAAAAGGTATTTGTAACTGAGGATGCTCAAAAAACTTTAAATAGAGAAAACCAATCTTTAAATTTATTTAAAAATATTCATGTTTTTTACAAATCTAGAAGAGAACTAGATAACCTGTGTGGAAGAGATGAAATAGCACATCAAGGTCTTGTTGCGGAAGTTGAGCAATTGGAAGAATTAACATTAAAAGATTTTGTTAAAGAAACTGAAAAAAAAAATATAAATTTTTTAGCTTTAGAAGAAGTGACGGATGCAAGAAATATTGGATCAATTATAAGATCTGCAGCATCTTTCAACATCGATGGTATAATTGTTAAAGACAGATCTTTTCCTTCAAAAAGCAAACTTCTTTACAGAAGTGCGAGTGGTGGTGCCGAACATATGGTAATATTCAAAGAGTCTAACATCAACACATCATTAAAATATTTAAAGTCCCAAAATTTTTGGATAAGTGCGTTTGACGTATCCGGTAAGAAAGATTTTACCGAACATAAATGGCAGGGTAGAAATGTTTTGTTATTTGGTTCTGAGGGATTTGGACTAAGAAGTCAAACTCTAAAACATTCGGACTTTCAATTTAAGGTTAGCATCAGTAAAAATGTGGAAAGTTTGAACATATCTAATACTGTTGCGATAGTTTGCCATCACATAAACCATGTACTAAAAAAAAAATAGCTTAAACTTTATCTTTAATAAAAATTTTTTATTTTAATTGAGTTTTAATAATTTTTATTCTAAAAGTACAAAATAGCCCCTTTAGCTCATTTGGTAGAGCAACTGATTTGTAATCAGTAGGTGGTCTGTTCGAATCGGACAAGGGGCACCAAACTAAATTAATTCTAATTAAAGCTTTTCCTAAGCTGCTCCATCTTTATTCTTTTAACCGAACTTCTTTCTGGACCATCAATTAATGTTAAATTAATATTTTTAATCTGCTTTCATGTACTAAATTTGATTTAAATATTTGATATTTTTTTTACTTGTTAATTTATAAAAAATTCTTTTTAAACTCATATTTTTATTTAAAGTTATTTGATGTTATAAAATCTTATATATTATGTGTAAATTATTTAAAATGTTTAAAAAAAATGAATATAAAGTATAGACCGGAAATAGATGGGCTGCGTGCTATAGCTGTTGTTGCTGTTATTCTTTATCACTCTCAAATTACAATATTTGATCATCAGCCTTTTAAAGGTGGTTTTATTGGGGTTGATATATTTTTTGTAATTTCAGGGTATTTAATTACATCTATTATTTTAAAAGAGTTAGCTTCGACAGGAACATTTTCATTTAAGTTTTTTTATCAACGAAGAATAAGAAGAATAGTACCTGCGTTACTGTTTGTGATGATAACATCACTGCCTTTCGCTTGGATGTATTTGTTGCCTAATAGCTTAATTGATTTTTCAAAATCTATTCTTTATTCTTTAGGTTTTAGTTCTAATTTTTATTTTTGGATTTCTGGCCAGGTATATGGAGCTGAGAGTGGCTTTTTAAAACCATTTTTACACACTTGGTCGTTAGCTGTAGAAGAACAATTTTATATTTTATTTCCAGTTTTTTTATTTATTACTTTTAAATATTTTAGAAAAAATTTTAAATTCATATTAATTTTCATTTTTATAATAAGTTTAGGCTTAGCAGAATGGGGGAGCAAAAATTACACTTCTGCAAATTTTTATCTTATTTATAGTAGAGTTTGGGAATTAATTGCTGGTTCGTTGCTTGTATTTTTAGAAAACACTACAAACAATAAATCACTTACGCATCAGCATTATAAAAAAAAATTAATTTTACCAAGTGTTGGATTCTTACTGATTTTGTTGACTATAGTTTTTTTTAAAAGCAGATTCCCCCACCCTTCTTTTTATACTTTAGTACCTGTGATTGGTGTTTGTTTAATTATTTTTTTTGCTCACAAAGATGAGGTAATTACTAAGCTACTTTCATCAAAACTCTTTATTAAAATTGGCTTAATTTCTTATTCTCTGTATTTGTGGCATTTTCCAATTTTTGCTTTCGATAGAATTTCTGAATTTTCTAAAGAAGATATTTTTAGAAAATTATTAATTGGAATGATAATATTGTTATTATCAATTGTTTCTTATTACTTTGTAGAGCAACCCGCTAGAAATAAAAAATATAAATTTCGATTTATTGCGACAGGATTGCTACTTGCTTCTCTTTTTCTAGCTATTGCGAACACAATAATTATTTCGAACAAAGGTTATCCAAAAAGAATTCCTGAAATTTTACGAAAGAGTCTTGATGAAAAACCTTGGAGTCTCTTAGAAAACTCTGAGAAAAAAAAATGTTTTGGTTACAAAGATAGATGTGTTTTTAACACATTGTCCAATAAAAGAGTTTTTGCTGTAGGTGACAGTCAAATGGCATCGATAAACTTTAACTTAAAAGATAAAGTTGTAGAAAAAAATTATTCTTTTATTACCTCAACTGTTGGACGTTGTTTGTACTTTCCTGGCTATAATCTAGTTAAGATAAAATCAAATAAAATTGAACATGATTGTAATAATGATTATTTTTCTAAACTTGAAAAGGTTTTAAAAAATGAAAAAAAATCAATTATAGTGTTTGGAGGTAGGTTTCCACAACATTTAACGAGCTATTATTTTGACAATAAAGAAGGAGGTGTAGAAGGAAGAGAGTGGGAGTTTAAATACGTTTCTACTGGTAAATTTAAAACTGTTCATTCCTCTTTCAGAAATTCAGTAAATGAACTATCAAAAATAAATAAGATTATTTTGATTTATCCTATTCCTGAAATAGGTTGGCATGTTCAAAATAAAACATGGGTAACTAGAGTAAATAAATTTTCAAAAAAAAATAAATTTAAAAATATAACGACTTCCTATAAAGTCTATAAAGAGAGATCAAAGTCAAGTTTTGAATTGTTAGACTCAATAAAAGGAAAAAATATTTATAGAGTTTACCCGCACAAATTATTTTGCAACACCTTAATAAAAGATAGATGTATAGTAAACGATGATAAAAATTTTTTTTACTTAGACTTTAGTCATACTTCGGTTAAAGGTAATGAATTAATAAGTAATTTAATATTAAAAAAAATTGAGAAAATAGAAGAAACAAACAAATAATCTCAAAGGTTATTTGGTGGGGCAACTGATTTGTAATCAGTACGTGGTCTATTCGTATCAGACAGGGAACATCACAAATTAAATCCTAACTAAAATTTTTTCTAATTTGTTCAACTTTTATTCTTTTAACCAAACTTCTTTCCGGATCGTGTAATAAAATTAAATTAATATTTTTATTAGTTTTAATAGATAAAGATTTTATATTGCGAATTTCAATATTATCCGCAACAGCTGCGACGGGTCTTTTTTTGGGATCAAGGTTTTTTAATTTAATTATTGAATTATTGGATACAATCTTTCCTTTCCATCTTCTTGGTCTAAATGGACTAATCGGAGTAATAGCTAATTTACCTGAATTAAGAGACAAAATTGGTCCGTGAACTGATAGATTATAAGCTGTACTTCCGGCAGGTGTAGAAATTAATACTCCATCACTAATTAATTTCTTAATAATAGTTTTTTTATCAACTTCTAGTCGTAGTGACGCTGTCTGTCTGCTTTGTCTAAATATTGAAACCTCATTAACTGCTATTAAACTTTTTTTATTTTTTTTATTTGAAGTAATTAATTCAAGTGGGTTTATTGAAGTTTTTTTTGCTTTTTTAATTTTATGTTCTAAATTAGTTGACGCATATTTGTTCATTAAAAAACCATAAGTTCCACAGTTAATCCCGTAAAATGGTTTTTTGAATATCGAATATTTTTTTAAAGCATTAAGCATATATCCATCGCCACCAGCTACTACTATCACATCTGCAATAGTTGGATTCATATTTTTGTATTTTTTTAAAAGTATTTTTTTTAATTTTTGAGACTTAATAGTTCTATCAAAAGTGAAATGAAATTTAATCATCGTTGTTTTGGTGCCCTCGGCCAGACTCGAACTGGCACTCCCAAAGGGCAAGGATTTTAAGTCCTTTGTGTCTACCAAATTTCACCACGAGGGCACTGTGTTATTTTTATTGTTATTGTTAATATATTAATACACTAGAGTTTAAAAGTGGCAAAAATAATTAATCTATCTCTCTGTCTCCTAGTCATGTATTAGTTTGCTCCTATGTTAAATTTTAACACAATTTTAAAAAAAAATTATATTTACATAACTTTTTTATTTATTTTTTCTATCTTATTTAATCAATACTATGGGAATCAAGGTGTTTGTCCTATAGATAGCTTTGCAAGTTTTAATGCAGGATACGATGTATTAAATGGAAAATTTCCATTTAAAGATTATTGGACAATTACGGGTCCGTTTATAGCTTTAACTCAAGCTTTTCTTTTTAAGTTATTAGGAGTCTCTTGGTTTAGTTATGTGTTTCATGCATCTTTGGTCAACTTCATTTTTACTATTTCTACTTTTTATACTCTTTACAAATTTAAGCTTGAGACACGTTACTGTTTTTTTTATTCATTATTAGTTTCTATTCTTTCTTATCCTTCTACAGGAACGCCGTATGTAGATCATCAATCAGCAATACTATCTATAATTTCAATATATTTTTTTATTTTAGCTTTAAAAACTGGTAAATCTTTTTACTGGTTCTTCTTACCAATAATTTTGGTGCTTTCTTTTCTGACAAAGCAAGCCCCGACTGGACACATACTGATAATAATATCATTTTTATCCGTATTTTATTTTATTTTTAATTTTAATATAAAAAATATTTTGATGGGTGTAGCGGGTTCAATGCTAATAATTTTTATTTTTTTATATACTTTACATATGTCCGGTATCTCGTTTGATTCTTTTTATGTTCAATATATTTTATTCCCGTTGTCCTTGGGTGAAGATAGATTGGGTTTTATATTTCCCCTAGAATTTAATAGAATAATTCTACGCTATAAGCTTGTACACTTATCTTCTGTTTTATTAATTATTTATTGTGTAAAGCAAGTAGCAAAAAACTATAGATTCATATTTAATAATGATCTTTTAATTATTTTTTCGTTAATATTTTCTTCCTGGGCTTTTATTATTCATCAATTAATGACAGTTAATGGAATATTTATTTATTTTTTAATTCCAATTCTGTGTGCTTTTTCTCATATCTATTATTCACAAAATTTTGACAGAAAAAAATATGTTCTGCCCACATTAGTAATTTTTACTTTAATTTCCTCTCTTTATTACGGCTACAAATATGTTCACCAAAGAGACTTCTGGGATCTCAGAAGTGCAGACATGAGTGAAGCTGTCGATGCAAGCATACTAAGTAAAAAACTCAAAGGCTTAAAATGGAAATCATGTTTACGACCAAAAGATACAGACAAAGAAATATCTGAGTTGTTAGAAGTTATTGAAATTATTAAAAATGAACAAAAAGAAAAAAGTATTATAACAGACTATCAGTTCATATCAGTAATTTTGTCAGAATATGATAATTCACCTAGTAAAGTTTGGTTTCATTATCACGTAAATCCTGAGAGAGGTTCTAAACATTTTAAAAAATATAAAAAATTTTTTATAGAAAAATTTAAAGAGAATAAGGTAAAAGTAGTCTATATAATTAAACCTATGATGGGTGGAGATAAAATTATTGAAAATGTTTTAGATTCATCATGTTATTCTAAGAAGGTATTTAACAAAATGTTAAATATTTATAAAATTTTAAATTGCAACGATATTAAAAATTATTAACTTTTAAACCTTAGAGACTTAAATACTTTATCACCTTTGACCGTTTCTATATAAATCTTCAAATCTTTATTTAACCTCATGTCTTTTTCCTTAATCCAAATTCCTGCTGCTAAATGCATGATACCAACTTGATAATTAGGTAGATTTGGTTCAACAAATATTTCTTTATCAGTGTCAAATTTAGGTAAAAGGTTGCTTGCAATCCAGTTACAGTGCAGCGGTAGAAATTCTGTGGGAATATTATCGACATACACAGAAAGATTAATTGCCAAACCTTCTGATCCAAAAACCTGGCCTTTAGATAAGGTTTTTATTAAGTTTTTCTGCCAGCTTTCCCAGCAGGGTGAATTTTTTTCTAATGAAAAAACACCGATGTTTATGTGTGGAGCAAAAGCTATTTTTCTGGCATCGTCTTCTTTTATGCCTGAACTTCTTGCGTGTTTATAATTTTGTGATTTTATTATTGCTAACTTTCCAAAGAGCCAATTTACTTTTGACATTACTCGATATCCTGGCCCCATAGTTTGTGTAATACCAAGTTTTCCATTTTCACAGGCTTTCATGTAAAGTTCTATGCAATCCCAGTTTTGAACCCATGCATCGCAGTCTATCCAAAGGTACTTTTTAAATTCGGGAAAATAATTTGGTAGAAAGGCTCTAGAAACTTGACTCTTAAGCCATTCTTTTCCAATTACTTTGTAGTTTGGAACTTCAATGTCCCAATTAGCCTTTTTTACTTTGTAAACTTTTTTCTCAATAATATTGATTTGATTTTCAGTTAGACCAGCATCTAAAACACAAATTGCAGTTCTTTTACTTTCAGGATGTTTTTTAATTGAATCTACTAACTCTTCTAACATTTCAAAATAATTAGAATCAGCTAGTGTGACAATGGTATTATGTATCATAAACTAATTTAACCAATCCTTATATTTACCTATATTTTTTTGAATATAATAAGGCAGTTCAGATATATTTGAGACCATTAATTTTTCAGATAAATCAAATTTATTAGATCTCATATCAGTTTTTAAATTATAAATAGGTTTTTTTTGTTTAATAATTTCACTTATTTTTTCTATACCTACGGGGTTTAGTTCGTATTCTCTGTGGTGAAGATATGTTTTCATTTTTTTTTCAATATTAGCTGGAGTTTTTATATTAGAAAAATGCCAGCCACCTTTATTTATAATTTTTATATTTTGATATTTTTTATTTGAAAACATTATATCTATTCTCCACAGGGGATATGCTTTACTTTTAACATTTCTTAACCATTGCGGAGTGATTAAATATTTTTTTCTACAAGCTTTAGATCCATACCAAGCAAAATTACTTAGTTTAAGGTCAAATTTATAATAAAAAAAATTCTGTTTGAATAAAATGATCTTACTCTTAATATCTCTAATATTGTTATTTTCTAAATTAGGTATTTCATCTACATCTGAAATAATTATTAAATCTTCCGCTGCTGCATGTTTAAGTCCTTTTGTAATTGTATTTCTTTGTAAATTTTCTCTCTTTACAGCATTTAAAATATATTTTGAATTTTTTTTATGCTCAGAATCTGTTTCATTTATAATAGAAAGATCTGACGGTAGATCTTTTAAAATTATATAATTTATTTTATTTCTAAATTTTGAATAATTGTTTATATCAAAAAGAAGTTTTCTGGGCTCTCCGCTGTGAGTGTAACTGCTCTCAACAATTACAAACTCATCTACATAACTATCCAATAAATTTAAACGTAAATCTAAAATTAAATCTTCGTCATAATACATGAAACAGTCAAAAATTTTCATTTTACAAAAGGTGTGTTTTAATATTATTCTGTTTTGCTGTTTTTAAGAGTTCAATTGAACACTTTTTTATTAGCTTTTTATTTATTGATCTAACAACTACAGAAACACCTACTCTACCTAATCTAAAGAAAGGATAACTTCCAATGTCAACTGTTTTAGAATATTTTTTTTGTAATTTAGTCAAGTGATCCGCAATTCGACTTTCAACTGTAAGAAGGCTAATAGTCTTGCTGGAAACTGGAGGTCCTTTAATTAAGAATTTTTTTAAGTTAGGCATCATAGATTTTAGTATTGAGGGTACGCCGGGTAAACACAAAATATTTTTAATCATAAAACCAGGAGCAGCGCTGGATGGATTATATATTAATTTTGATCCTGAGGGCATTTTTGCCATTTTTTTTCTGGCATCATTAAAATTACCTACTCCATAATAATTCTCCAGTATAGAATAAGCTTCTTTATTAAAATTATATTTAGCCTTAAAAGCTTTAGAAACTGACAAAGCTGTAATATCGTCGTGTGTAGGACCGATACCACCAGTAGTAAAAACGTATTTAAATTTTTTACTTAAACTTAAAACATTGTAAATAATTTTTTTTTCTATATCCGGAATAATTCTAACTTCTGAGATTGATATTCCGCAATTATTATTTAGCCAATTTGAGATAAATGACACGTTTAAATCTTGTGTTCTACCTGATAGAATTTCATTACCAATTATAAGAATAGCAGCGTTTATTTTTTTTTTTGCTTTTTTTATTAACAACATAAAATTATGAATTTTGAAAATAAATTAATATCAGGCCTTTTCATAAAAAGATATAAACGTTTTTTTGCGGATATTAATGTCAATAACAAAATAGTTACAGCTCACTGTGCTAATTCAGGTTCAATGATGGGGCTTCTAAATAAAAATAATAAAGTTTGGTTGATGGAATCAAATAACAAAAAAAGAAAGTTAAAATGTACTCTTCAGATAATCGAGGACGCTGGGTCTAAAGTTGGTGTTAATACACATCTAACAAATAAAATTGTTAAAGACGCACTAGAAAAAAATTTGATTAAGGAGTTTAGTGATGCAGTTAAGATCAAAAGTGAACAAGTTTTTGGTGAAAGTACTAGGTTTGACTTTTATTTAGAGGATGGGAAAACTAAGTCTTTTCTTGAGGTTAAAAATGTAACTTTAAAAAGGAAACCTAAAATTGCAGAATTCCCTGACTCGGTTACTGCTAGAGGGACAAAACATTTAAATGAGTTAATAAATGCAACAAAAAAAGGTTTTAAATCTTATCTTCTCTATGTGATTCAAAGAGAAGACTGTAATAAATTTGAAATTGCAAAAGATATAGATCCTGTGTATTCAAAAACATTAATAAAAGCCGTAAAACATGACGTTAAAATTCTCTGCTATGATTGTAAATTTACCTCAAAAGGAATAATATTAAATAATCAGATTAAATTTCAAATTAATGATTAAAGATTTTCAAGAAGGTTTTGAACAGACACGTGCTGCAGGTATAATAGCTGCTGGCGCTTTAGATGAAGTTGCCAAAATAATTAAACCTGGAATAACTACAAACGAAATAGATAATTTGTGTTATGAATTTATAAATGACAATGGTGCTTGTTCTGCGCCATTATTTTATAGAGGTTTTCCAAAATCGTGCTGCACTTCTGCTAACCATGTAATTTGTCATGGTATTCCACAAGATAAAATTTTAAACGAGGGTGATATAGTTAATGTTGATGTGACAGCTTTCAAAAATGGATGGCACGGAGATACTAGTCGAATGTTTTATGTCGGCGAAGTATCGGTTAAAGCAAAAAAACTAACTGAGGTTACTTATAAATCAATGATGAAGGCTATTAAAATGCTAAATAAGGACATATCTTTGGGTGATATTGGTTCAACTATACAAAACTATGTTGAACAAGAAGGTTTTTCGGTAGTTAGAGATTTTTGTGGGCACGGTATAGGTAGGGTATTTCACAAAGAACCAAATATTTTACATTACGGCAAAAAAGGAGCAGGACCAAAACTTAAAACTGGAATGATCTTCACAATAGAACCGATGATTAACGAAGGTAAATATGAAACTAAAATGCTAAATGATGGATGGACAGCTGTTACAAAAGATAAAAAATTATCAGCGCAATTTGAGCACACTATAGGTATAACAGAAACAGGATATGAAATTTTTACACTATCAAAAAAAAAATTAAACTACCCTCCTTACTCCATATGATTGATCGATACTCTAGAAAAGAACTTAGAAATATTTGGGCTGACGAGAATAAATATAAAATTTGGCTTGATATCGAGCTTGCAGCTGCAGAAGCGATGGAAAAATTAAATATTATTCCAAAGGGTGTGGTAAAAAAAGTTAGATCAAAAGCCAAAATTAATGTTGCTAGAATTTTAAAAATAGAAGAAACAGTCAAACACGATGTTATAGCTTTCTTAACATCAATAGCTGAAAAAGCTGGAAAAGAGGCAAGATTCCTACACAAGGGAATGACATCGTCAGATGTTCTCGATACTTGCTTTAACTTACAATTAAAACAATCAGGGGAAATTTTATTAGATGATATAGAAAATTTATTAATATCAATTAAAAAACAGGCAATTAAACATAAAAAAACTTTATGTATAGGAAGAAGTCACGGTATTCACGCAGAACCAATAACTTTCGGTTTAAAAATGCTAACTTTTTATCAAGAATTTTTAAGAAATAAAAAAAGATTGGAAGACTCTATTAATGAGATTTCAACATGTGCAATATCAGGTGCGGTCGGAACTTTTGCTAATATAGATCCTAGAGTTGAAAGTTACGTTGCAAAGAAACTAAAATTAAAAATAGAACCTGTGTCTACTCAAATTATTCCACGTGATAGACATGCTCAATTTTTTTCAACATTAGGTATAATAGCTAGTTCAATTGAAAGGTTAGCGACTGAGGTTAGACACTTACAAAGAACAGAAGTGTTAGAAGTTGAGGAATTTTTTGGTAAAAAACAAAAAGGATCTTCTGCTATGCCACATAAAAAAAATCCTATCTTAAGTGAAAATTTAACTGGTTTGGCGAGAATGGTGAGATCAGCTGTAATACCTGCTCTAGAAAATGTAGCTCTTTGGCATGAAAGAGATATTTCTCATTCTGCAGTTGAAAGAAACATAGGACCCGACGCGACAACAACCTTGGATTTTGCTTTAACAAGGTTAAATGGAGTTATAAAAAATTTAAATATATATCCCAAAAATATGCTTAGGAATCTAAATTTAACTAATGGTCTATTTTTTTCACAGAGAGTTTTAATAGAGTTAACTACAGCGGGCTTTACCAGGGAACAGGCTTATGCATTGGTTCAAAAACATGCTATGCAATCATGGAATAGCGGATCTTCATTTTATGAAAATGTTGCAAATGATCCTAAGATTAATAAAAAAATTCCTGTTAATAAATTAAAAAAACTTTTTGATTTTAGTTACCATACAAAAAGAATTAATATAATTTTTAATAGAAGTTTAAAAAGAAAATAGATACTCATGAATAAAGGTAAAAAATTATACGAAGGTAAAGCTAAAATTCTTTATAAAACAAATGAAAATGGTTTAGTCATCCAACATTTTAAAGATGATGCTACTGCGTTCAACGCTTTAAAAAAGGCTAATATTGAGGGTAAAGGTGTTTTAAATAATAGAATTTCTGAATATCTTTTGAGTTCACTTGCCCAGTGTGGAATTCAGACTCATCTTGTCAAAAGATTAAATATGCGTGAGCAACTTATTAAAGAAGTTAAAATTGTTCCTATTGAGTTCGTAGTGAGGAATATCGCAACAGGCTCTTTGACAAAAAGATTGGGAATTTCTGAAGGAACCAATCTAGAAGGACCGTTGTTAGAATATTATTTAAAAAATGATGAGTTAGCAGATCCTTTAATCACAAAAGAACATATTTATTCTTTTGAATGGGCTACTGAGAAAGAAATTAAAGTTATAGATAAAATGTCACTAAGAATTAATGATATACTTCAGGGTATTTTTAGAGGTGTGGGCATAAAGTTAGTCGACTTTAAATTAGAGTACGGAAGAATTTGGAATAAAGACAAAGAAATTAACGAAATAATTTTAGCAGATGAGATTAGTCCTGACACATGTAGATTGTGGGATATAAATACAGATAAAAAATTAGACAAAGATAGATTTAGAAAAGACATGGGAAACCTTATAGAAGCATATCAAGATGTGGCTAGAAGACTAGGTATCATGCCAGAGGAAACAAATATAAGCGAAGTTAATTTTGGTAAAACCGCACCCATAAAATTTAAAAAGAAATAAATTGAAATTCTCAATTAAAGTTACATTAAAAAAAGATGTTCTTGACCCTCAAGGAAAAGTGGTTCAACAGACATTGCAAAACATGGGAATGGATACGTTAAAGAGTTTGAGACAAGGAAAATATTTTGAGATTGAAATAAATGAGAATAACGAGTTTAAAGCTGAAGACAAAATTAAAGATATGTGCAAAAAACTACTTGTTAACTTAATTATTGAAGATTTTGAAATATCAAAAATTTAATTAATGAATTCTTCAATAATAGTATTTCCAGGTTCTAATTGCGACAGAGATATAGCTGTTGCTTTAGAAAAATCAAAATTTAAAAACACAATGGTTTGGCACAAGGATATGAATTTACCAAAATCTGATCTAATTGTTATACCGGGTGGTTTTTCTTATGGCGATTATCTACGAGCTGGCGCTATTGCAGCAAAATCTAATATTTTAAGTGAGGTAATAAAAGCTGCTGATAAAGGCTGTTTAGTTTTGGGAATTTGCAACGGGTTTCAAATTTTGACTGAAACTGGACTTTTAAAAGGAGTTCTTCTTAGAAATAAAAGCTTGAAATTTCTTGGCAAAGATATTTACGTAAAAGCAATAAATACTAGTAACAAGTTTTGTAACAAATACAAACAAGATCAGGTTTTAAAATTTAATATAGCTCATAACGAAGGTAATTATTTTACAAACTCAGATCACTTAAAAAAATTAGAAGATAAAAATTTAATACCTTTCAAATACTGTGATGAACAAGGAAGTATAAAAGAAGAAAATAACCCTAATGGTTCTTTAAACAGTATTGCGGGAATCTTTAATGATAAAAAAAATATTTTAGGTATGATGCCCCACCCTGAGAGAACAGTAGACAAAATGATATCAGGTGATGATGGAGTTAAATTATTTACGAGTTTACTAAATTAATCTAAATGATAATTACAAACACTATTGTTGAAAAACATGGCTTGAAGCCAGATGAATATTTAAAAATAAATGAAATTCTTAATAGAGAACCAAATTTATTAGAACTTGGAATTTTTTCAGCAATGTGGAATGAGCACTGCTCATATAAATCTTCACGAATTCATTTAAAAAATCTTCCAACAAAAGGAAAGCAAGTTATTCAAGGACCAGGTGAAAACGCTGGTGTAATTGATATTGGTGATGATGATGCAATAATTTTTAAAATTGAAAGTCACAATCATCCTTCGTATATAGAACCGTACCAAGGTGCGGCAACAGGTGTTGGTGGTATATTAAGAGATGTCTTTACTATGGGGGCAAGACCTATAGCACTTTTGAATTCCATTCATTTTGGATCTCCTGATTACCCCAAAACAAAAACCTTGCTTAATGGGGTTGTCTCGGGAATTGGAGGTTATGGAAATTGTATTGGTATACCGACTGTAGCTGGTGAAACTAAATTTAACAGCACATATAATGAAAATATTTTAGTTAATGCTATGGCGGTTGGGCATGCTAAAAAAGATAAAATATTTTATTCAAAAGCTAAAGGTATTAATAAATCAGTTGTTTATGTTGGCTCAAAAACAGGTCGAGATGGTATACACGGAGCTTCGATGGCTTCTGCAGAATTTGATGAAAATTCAGAAGATAAAAAACCAACCGTTCAAGTAGGTGATCCATTTACTGAAAAGCTTTTAATGGAAGCTTGTCTTGAGTTAATGAAAGACAAATCAATTATTTCAATTCAAGATATGGGTGCTGCTGGATTAACATCATCAAGCGTTGAGATGGCATCAAAAGGTGACTTAGGTATTGAGCTAAATTTAGACAGGGTTCCATGTAGAGAGGAAGGCATGACACCATACGAAATGATGTTATCAGAAAGTCAAGAAAGAATGCTTATTGTCTTGGAGGACAACAAAGAAAAAGAAGCTAAAAAAATATTTGAAAAGTGGGATCTTGATTTTGTTATAATAGGCAAAACAACAAATACGAATAATTTAATTTTAAAATTTAATAGTAAAATAGTTGGTAAGATTCCGATTGAAGCTTTAGCTTCAAAAGCACCATTGTATGACAGAAAATGGACCAAGAGAAAACTACCAGCAAAGAAAATAAATATTAAAGATCTCAAAAAAGTTAAATTAGAATATGCACTTATGAAAATATTGTCTTCTCCTAATGAGTCTAATAAATCTTGGGTAACGGAACAGTTTGATCAGATGGTAATGACTGATACCGCTCAAAGGTCTGGTGCTGACGCAGCAATAATAAGGATTCATAAAAAAGAGAAAGCTATCGCTGTAACAGTAGATTCTTCAGCTAATTATTGTAAAGCGCACCCATTAACAGGTGGAAAGCAAATTGTTTGCGAGAGTTGGAGAAATTTAATATCAGTGGGAGCTAAACCTATTGCAATAACTAATTGTTTAAATTTTGGAAACCCAGAAAATCCGAATGTAATGGGTGAATTTGTTGAATGTTTACAGGGAATTAAAGAAGCATGTGAATTCTTAGATTACCCTGTAGTTTCTGGTAATGTATCTTTTTACAATGGTACAAATAAAAAAAATATTGACCCTACCCCTGTTATTGGTGGTGTCGGGCTTATACTAGAATCAAAAAATAAAATAAACCACTTGTTGAAAAAAAAAGAAAATATTATTTTGCAAGTTGGAAAAACTTTTGGACATCTTTATCAGAGTCTATTTTTTAAAGATATTTATTCAATAACAGAAGGTCCACCTCCCGAAATAAATCTATCAAATGAAAAAAATAACGGAGAAACAGTGTTAAAATTAATTAATTATAAACTTATTGCTTCGGCTCACGACATATCCTCAGGTGGTTTAATTTTAGCTCTTTCAGAAATGTGTTTATCTTCTGGATTTGGCTTAAAAATAGAGAGACCTTCAAAACTCTCCAATTTAATGGAATATTACTTTGGTGAAGATCAAGGCAGGTATTTATTAGAAGTTGAGCCAGAAAATTTACAAAAAGCCAAGAAGATTCTAAATGAAAACAATATATTTAATGAAACCGTCGCTACAGTGCAAGATAATAATTTTGAAATCTTAGGTGAGCTAAAAATTAATATAAATGAACTTTATAAAACTAATAACAAATGGTACAATAATTACTAATGGCACTTTCAATTAAAGAAATTAAAAAATTAATAACGGATTTAATGCCTGATGCGACTATAGAAATTAAAGATCTTGTAGGTGATAACAATCATTACTCTGCTAAAATTACTTCAAAAATATTTAACGGAAAATCTAAAATAGAACAACACAAACTTGTATATAAATCACTACAAGGTAAAATGGGGAATGAGTTACACGCATTATCAATAACAACTGAAGGAACATAACAATGGAAACAAAGGAAAAACTAACAAACATAATCAATAGCAATGAAGTTTGTCTATTTATGAAAGGCGTTCCTGAGGCTCCACAATGTGGGTTTTCTATGACAGTTTCAAAAATATTAAAACATTTAAATATAAATTTTAAAGGTGTAAACGTATTAGAGGACGAAAATCTTAGACAGGGGATTAAAGAGTTAAGTGATTGGCCCACAATACCTCAGCTTTACATTAAAGGTGAGTTTGTTGGTGGCTGCGATATTATAAAGGAAATGTTTGAGAGTGGTGAACTCAAGAAACTGCTTGAAACAAAAAAAATTATTTAACGTGGTTGCTTCTAAAAAATCTTCTAATTTTTTTACTAAAATACTTTTTGATTAAAGTTGAAAAATTAATCTTATCTATTAATTTTAATTCTAAATTGCTATCAATTTTATAATTAACTTTGTCTTTCCAATAAATTTCCATAATAAGACTTTCTCTAAAAATACTTTCTAATTTTTTAGCTGTAGAAACACTTGCAAAAGGTTCTAGAATTTGATTTTTTTTTGACACTATGAATGAATTTAACTCATCGTCATATTTGAACCACCAAATATGATCATTTAAATTTTCAAAAACTATATTGTCACCTAATCTTGTAGGCAATTCAATATAGCCTTGTTTTGAAATTCTCTCTATTTCAGAAATAAAGAATTGAAAGTCTTCAACGTGCTCAATTACATGGCTTGTGATTACAAAATCAAATTCATTATCTCTAAAAGGAAGTTTTTTATTGGTTATTTTAATAAATTTTTTATCTTTATAAAAAGTAGATAAATCTTTAATGTCAGCTACAGTATTTGCATGTTTATTTGCTGTATAACCGCAGCCAATATCTAAAACATTCCAACTAGAGTTTTCTTTTAATTTTTTATTTATAGAGTTTATTGACGTTCTTTTTAACAAAAAATTAAATTATCTAGAATAATATTCAATAACTAAACTGGGTTCCATTATTACCGGATAAGGAACTTCTGCAAATTTAGGTATTCTAATTAATTTTACTATTTTATTTTTATCATCTAACTGAATGTATTCAGGAACATCTCTTTCATTGCTAGATAATGATCCATCAATAACAGGTAAAGTTTTTGATTTTTCTCTTACTTCAATAACATCTGTTTCTTTAACTAAGTAACTAGAAATATTAACTTTTTTTTTGTTAACTCTTATATGGCCATGATTGATGAGCTGTCTTGCAGCAAAAACTGTTGGTGTGAGCTTAGCTCTGTAAATAACCGTGTCTAATCTACTTTCTAATAAACCTATTAAGTTTTCAGTTGTATCACCTCTTTTAGTAATAGCTTGTCTGTAAATATTCCTAAATTGTCTTTCATTAATATTACCATAATAGCCTTTTAGTTTTTGTTTGGCATTAAGCTGAATTCCATAATCTGTTGGCTTTCCCCTTTTGTTTTGTCCATGTTGGCCAGGAGGATATGCTCTGGTATTAAATGGACTTTTAGGTCTGCCCCATAGATTGACTTTTAATCTTCGGTCGATCTTATGTTTAGCATTAATTCTTTTTGTCATATTTCTAAATGTGTGTTTTATAGACTTTGTGTAGGATTTGTCAATTACACTATGGTCTATCTTTCTTATTTATAGAGCTAAAAATGCTAAATAAGATCCTTATTTCTTTTTCACTTAATTCAAACCTACCAAATATATTATTAATATTTAAAATCATAGATTTTTTCTTCTCAGGTGGTTTGAAGAATTTTTTGCTATCTAAGATTTTTTCAAGAAATTTTATTAAGTTCTTTATAGAACTTTTTGAAGCTAATTTAGATAAAACCTTTTCCTTCCTAAATTTAGAAAGATTTAAAGATCTATAAATTTCATAACAAATAACGATAACTGCATGAGAAAGATTTAAAGAAGTTAACATACTTGAGGTAGGAATTTGAATAATAAAATTAGATAAAGATAAATCATGATTGGAAAGACCTGAGGCTTCAGGTCCAAACATAATACCTATATTAGATTTTTTGTATTTTGATAAAAGTTTTATAAAATTTATAATAGAGATATGTTTCTTGTTAACATCTCTTTTTCTGGCCGTCGTCGCAAAAATTAAATCAAATTTTTTAACTGCATCTTCAACATTGTTGTAAATTTTAGCAGATTTAATTATATTATAAGCACCTACGGATGTCATTCTAGCTTTAGTATTAGGCCATGGGTCTCTTGGAGAAACAATATTAAGATTTGAAAAACCAAAATTTTTTAAAGCTCTAGCACATGATCCAATATTTTCACCAAGCTGTGGATTAATTAAAATAAAACCAAATTTATTTAGCATTTAATTTTAAATTTCCAGGGGCATTCTCTTTAAACAACTTGTATTCAAGACTATCAATTAAAGCCTTGAAAGATGCTTCAATAATATTTGAAGATACACCAATTGTAAACCAACTAATGCCAGATTTATCAGTGCTTTCGATAAGTACTCTTGTCACAGCTTCTGTTCCAGTGTTTAATATTCTTACTTTGTAGTCTAATAATTTTAAATCAGAAAAAAAATTATAATATTTTTCTACTTTTGAAAAATTATTTCTAATTGCATTATCAAGAGCATTGACAGGACCATTTCCAGTTCCATTGCATTTAATTTTTTTTCCATCTATTAAAAAAACAACTTCTGCATTAGTTTTTAAATTATTTTTTTTTTCAACGGTCACACTATAACTGTCAACTTTTAAAAAGTCAGGAACTTTACCTAGAAGTCTATTTGCTAATAATTCAAAAGAGGCATCGGCACCATCATAAGAATATCCAGAGAATTCTCTGTCTTTCACCTCTTCTAAAATTTTTAAAATTTTAGAATCCTGGGGGTCAATTTTAATACCGTATTTTTCTAGCCTAGATAAAATATTTGATTTGCCGGCTTGGTCTGAAACTATAATATTTCTATGATTTCCAACAAGTTTAGGATCAATGTGTTCGTAAGTTTTTGGATCCTTTTGAACTGCAGACACATGTAATCCACCTTTGTGAGAAAATGCAGACGCTCCAACATATGCTAAGCTTTTATTCGATTTTCTGTTTAGTATATCATCAAGCATTCTTGAGCAATTTGTAAGTGATGCTAACTTTTCTTCTTGAATATTCAATTCAAAATTTTTACTAAAGCTTTTTTTTAAAAATAAAGTTGGGATTATTGACATTAAATTTGCATTACCACATCTTTCGCCTAAACCATTGATCGTTCCTTGAACTTGTCTTGCGCCAGCTAAAATAGCGGTCAGTGAATTGCTTACTGCATTTTCAGTGTCATTATGTGCATGTATGCCTAAATTTTTTCCAGGTATAGACTTAGAAACCTTAGATATAATTTCTCCAACTTCATGAGGTAACGTTCCCCCGTTTGTATCACAAAGTACTAACCATCTTGCACCTTCATCAAGAGCTTGTTTTAAACATTCAAGCGCATATGTAGGATTGTTTTTGTATCCATCAAAGAAATGTTCCGCATCAAAAATAAATTCTCTTTTATTTTTAATAAAATATTTCGCTGTCTCTTTAATGTTTATTAAATTTTCTTCTTTTGTTATTCCTAAAGCAACATCAACATGAAAGTCCCATGCTTTACCTACAATACAAACTGCTTTTGTATTAACGTTAAGTATTGCCGACAAAGTTGGGTCATTATCTGCGCTTCTACCTGATTTTTTAGTCATACCAAAAGCAGTGAATATACTTTTGTCTAATTTTTGTTGTGTATTGAAGTATTCTGTATCAGTAGGATTAGCTCCAGGCCAACCACCTTCGATATAATCAACACCTATGTCATTAAGAATTTTGGCAATTTTAACCTTATCACTAACTGTAAAATCTACACCTTCAGTTTGCGCACCGTCTCTTAACGTTGTGTCAAAAATATATATTTTTTCTTTACTCATTTATATTCCCAATCTGTTTTATCGTCTTTATCTTTAATAGCTATTCCATTTTTAGAGAGTTCATCTCTAATTTTGTCAGCTAATATAAAATTTCCTATTTTTCTCGCTTTAGTTCTTTCTTCAATTTTTTGTAGGATATATTTTGTGTCAACATTAGAAGCATCTTGTTTTTGTTTAACTAACATATCTTTCTTCTGATTAAAAATTCCAATTAATCTACAGGCATCATTGAACTCGACTCTTTTGGTTTTATCTCCTTTTAATGCAACATTGTATAATTCGTGTAATTTTGCAAAATATTTTGGCGTATTTAAATCATCAAGAAGACATGAAAATATTTCACTATTGTCTGTTTTGCTTTCTTCATTGTCGTACAGTTCATACCATTTTTCTAAAATTGCTTTACTTTGTTCTAATAAATTGTCACTCCAATCTAAGGGTTGTTTATAATGTGCACTTAAAAGTGCTAATCTAATTACTTGTCCATTATACTTACCTAATACCTCTGAAATTGTTTCTATGTTCCCAAGAGATTTAGACATTTTTTCTTTATTCATGTTTAAAAAACCATTGTGCACCCAGTAATTAGCTAAGATTTCAGTAGAATTATTGGCGCAAGATTGAGCAATCTCATTCTCGTGATGGGGAAATAATAAGTCTAATCCCCCTCCGTGAATATCGAAAGTTTTACCAAGATATTTCTCAGACATTACTGAACATTCTAAGTGCCAACCTGGTCGACCACGACCCCATGGTGAGTCCCAGCCTGGTTCATCAACTAAAGCTGGTTTCCATAAAATAAAATCTAGTGGGTTTTTTTTTAATTTTGAAATTTCAACTCTTGAACCTGAAACTAAATCATCCAATTTTTTATTGGAAAGTTTTCCATAGTTTTTAAATTTGGATATTAAAAAGTAAACATGTCCATTATTTATATAAGCTAATTTTTTTTCAATTAAAGAATTAATCATTTCTATCATTTCTTTAATGTGGTCAGTTGCCTTCGGTTCTGCCGTAGGTTCCAAACAATTTAAATCTTTCACATTTCTATGAAAATTTTTTAATACATCAGATGTAATTTTATTAATTGGAATGCCTTTAGTTTTTGAAGATTCGATAATTTTGTCATCAACATCGGTTATGTTTCTAACATAGGTTATATTTTTTTGACCGTATAATTTAATTAAAACTCTATACAGCAAGTCAAAAGCTATTAGAGATCTAGCGTTTCCAACATGAGGGTCAGCATAAACAGTAGGTCCACAAACATACATGGTAATATTTTTAGGATTTATTGGTTTGAATAAATCTTTTGACCCTGTTAAAGAATTTGAAATTTTTAAGTTATTCATCAAATTTACACACAGGTATTGGGTTCATTTTATGAAGATTTTTTTTTCTAACTTCTAAATACTTTTTATAGTTTGGGTCATTGTTATCTATCATGGCTTTTTCTAAATCTTGATAAGACATTCCCAATTGTTCTACGTCAGTTCGCGCGTCATCCCACAAACCATCAGTTGGCTCTGCCTCGATAATTTTATTACCAATCCCAAGGTATTTTCCTAATTCCCAGACTTGCGTCTTGGTGCAATCAGCAATAGGCGATATATCAACTCCACCATCTCCATATTTAGTATAAAAACCTACACCAAAATCTTCTACTTTATTTCCTGTGCCTACAACAATCCCACTGTTAGATGCAGCTACCTGGTAAAGTGTTGTCATTCTTAATCTAGCTCTTGAATTTGCAAAACCGTGTTCATTTTTAAATTGGTACATATTTTTTTCAAATACATTAAAAATATTTTCAAGATTTATAGTATTTAATTTTACGTTACTGAATTTTTTAACCAACCAATTTCCGTGATCAATACTTAAATCGTACTGGTTTTTTTGCTGTTTAATTGGCATACTTAAAACAATAGTTTTTCTTCCAGTTAAGGCACAAAGTGTACTCACAACCGATGAATCAACTCCTCCTGAAGCACCAACAACCAAAGACTTAATTTCAAAAGAAACAGAATTACAGTAATCATCAATCCATTTTTGAATAACTTCTGCTCTTTTTTTAACTTCCATAACTATAATAATCCTTTCATTCTTTTTCAGAATTCTGTCTTAATAATTATATAATAATTATTAAGATGCCGCTTTAATAAT
>Ga0307986_10000935_pt1 | contig 21593 bp, 29 predicted proteins | sample EllFjometageno82_FD_203170 | JGI IMG/M metagenome (GOLD analysis project Ga0307986, IMG submission 203170) | Marine microbial communities from Ellis Fjord, Antarctic Ocean - #82 | ecosystem: Environmental > Aquatic > Marine > Unclassified | place: Southern Ocean | collected 2014-10-09
TTGTCAGTGTTAATTAAAATATTACTCTTAGGAATTTCAACTATGCTTTTTTTTTTTTCATAAGTTTTTTGTCTATCTATAAGACTTGTTGACTCTTTATTGTTCACTTTACTGGTAGTGAGATTCTTGTTTTTCGATTTAGATTTTGAAAATTTAGCTATTTTTTTTCTCTCTAAAGCTTTGTTTTTTGCCTCAATTTTTTTATTTTTTCTTTCAGTTAATAATCTTTTTTTTTCTTTTTTTATTTCTTCTTTATCTTTTTTAGCTTTTATTTTTCTACTAATTTTATCATATTTATTATCATTTTTTTTATTACTTAACGATTCAGTGTTTAGCTTGACTAGATCATTTTGTTTAATATTTTTTTTTTTCAGTGGTTTGATTTCGACTATAAAATTTTTAGAAAAATATTCATTAAACTCTTTTTTGTCAACACATGGATGATCACCACAAACATACTCTTTTTTAACTGTACTGCATGAAAGAATTAAAGTGAAAAAAATTAAGTATACAAACTTCATTTTAAACCTAATTTTTCTTTAAAATTATATAATAAATTCATATTTTGAATAGCTTGCCCAGATGCACCTTTGACTAAATTATCTATAGCAGAAAAAATAACAATTTTGTTCTTCTGTCTTGTTTTACATACTGAAATTTCACAGTTATTTGTATTTAATACATTTCCATTACCAATTGGTGTGTTAATTTTTTTTAGATCAACAAAAATATTTTTTGCATGAAATTTTTTAAGGGATAAATAGATATCTTGTATATTAATATTTTTTTTAATTTCTAAGTAAATTGTAGATAAGATACCTCTAAAAGTTGGAAGTAAGTGTGGGTTAAAAGTGTAGTTAACATTTGTTTTAGACCATTTTTTAAATTCCTGATCTAGTTCTGACATATGCCTATGTTTTTCAATTCCATATCCAAATATTGAAGTGTAGAAATTTTTATGTGAAAATTTTGATTTATAGTTTTTCCCTGCACCTGAATATCCAGATTTGGAATCTATTGTAATGTTATTAGTATTTAATAAAGATTTTTTTAACAAAGGTAATAATGCCAATTGAATTGACGTTGGGTAACAACCTGGATTTGCTACTATTCTAAATTTTTTAATTGTTTTTTTTGTAAATTCAGGAATTGAATAAATTGATTTAGTAATCAAATTTTTAGCTTTATGATCAATGGAATACCAATTTTTATATTCTTTAGAATTTGTAATTCTAAAATCTGCTGAAAGGTCAATAAACTTTAAGTTCTTATAGTGAAAAAGTTTTTTTACTATTTTCTGTGCCTCACCATTAGGCAAAGATAAAAACAAAACATCCACAACAGCCCAGTTAACTTTTTTTAAACTCGATATATTCGGCAGTTTCTTCTTTATTCTTTTATCAAAAATGTTTATTTTTTTTCCCAAATTTTTTTGTGCACATAAATATGAAATATTTACTTTTGGGTGCTTTGATAGATAAAAAACAAGGTCTAAACCTACAAAACCAGTAGCACCAGCAACGACAATATTAATTTTATTTTGTGACATAATATATTTATATCACTGATAGAATTAATAGGAAATTTAAATGAGTTATCTCTTAGAGAATTGAAAGCTTCTTCTGGCTTTTTTCCGACCGTATTTTTTTCTCTCAACTACCCTTGAGTCTCGAGTAGTTAATTTTTCTTTTTTTAAAGCACTTTTTAAATTATCATCATGTAAAACTAGCGCTCTTGATATTCCATGAATAATTGCTCCAGCTTGTCCCGAGTGACCCCCACCTTTTACCGATGCTCTGACATCGTACGATGTTGCTACATTTGAAAGTTCTAACGGACGCATCACTATAATTTGATGAACAGGTCTCTTAAAATATTCATTCATTATTTTACCATTAACATGAATCATGCCGGATCCTTTTTTGACCCAGACTTTTGCTATTGATCTTTTTCTTCTTCCAGTAGCGTACTTACTGTCTTTGAAATTTAATTTTATTTTTTTTGGTTTTACAGTTTTTGTTGCGACTTGTGCTTCCATTAAATATTTACCGTATTCTTTTTATTGAGATCTTTAAAGTTGATGATAGTTGGATTTTGCACTTCATGAGGATGTTTATCACCTTTATAAATTTTCAACTTTGTTAATTGTTTTTTTGCTAAAGGACCTCCTGGTAACATTCTTTTTACCGCAAGTTTTAAAACTTCATCTACTTGATCTTTCTCTTCTAGTCTTGCAGGAGTATTCTCTTTGATACCACCTGGATGGCCTGTGTGCCTGTAATAAATTTTGTTAGTATGTTTTTTTCCAGTAAATTTCATTTTTTCAATATTAGTAATTATAATAAAATCTCCGTTGTCCATATGAGGGTTAAAAGTTGCCTTGTTTTTCCCTCTTAAAACTTTTGATATATAAGCTGCTAATCTTCCAACAACAGCATTTTTTGCGCTGATAAGATACCAGTCATTTTTAATTTCTTTTTTTTTTATAAAGGGTGTCATTTAATTATGGCGATAATTACTAACAAAGAGCAATAATGTCAATTAAATTTACTTATTGTAAAAGTATTAGTAGTTAAAATTATCAACATTTTAAGATTTAATTGAACGATGGAATAAATTTAAAGAGCTACCTATAAGAAAAATACTGGAAATTTGATGCATTGAAGCAATTGCAATATTTAAATCTGAAAATAAAACAGAGATTCCTAGGATAATCTGCAGCATAATGAATAGAAAAAAAATTAAGTATGAATTGTATAATTCTACTTCTTTATTTTTATAGACAAGAATTCCTAAATAGACTGCTAAAAAAAAAATAAGATAAGCAATATTTCGGTGGATGAACTGAACAAAACTTGGGTTAGTTAAATCAAAAAAAACATTAAAAGAATAGTCGTCAGGAAAGTAGTTATCGTTCATAAGAGGCCATGTTTGATAAATTTTTCCCGCGTCTAGTCCGGAGACTAATGCGCCAATAATGATTTGAATAAACATTAAAAAAATTAGTATTTGTAAAGAAATAAAGTTTGGATTTATTTGAAAGATTCTTTTATTTTGGATGGTGTAATAATTCATAAGAATCCAAAGAAGTGATGAAAAAATAACAAATGCAGTAAATAAATGGAATGCAAGTCTGTAATGGCTTACAGAAATATTATTTGTCAAACCACTTTTAACCATATACCAACCAATTACACCTTGAGACAAAATCAGAATAAAAATAAAAGATAATTTTATTATTGTACTTTTATCTAATACTTTTTTATAAATCAGAAAAAGAAATGGTATTATAAAAAATAAGCCTATAACACGACCGAGTAATCTGTGATAATATTCCCAAAGAAATATAGTTTTAAATTGATCTAAGGACATTTTTGAGTTCAACAAAATAAATTGTGGAATTTCTTTATATTGAAGGAAATATTTCTCCCAATCAGCAGTGGTAAAAGGTGGCAATATTCCACTAATCAATTCCCACTTTGTGATAGATAGACCAGACTCTGTTAATCTTGTTAATCCACCAACTAAAATAATTAATATTATTAGTGATATTAAAACGATCAGCCAGCCAGAGAAGAAAATATGATATTTTTTATTTTTCAACATGTTAAAATTTAATATATAATTTATTTAACAACTAAATATGTTTTAAATGTCGCTATAATGAATATTGATATAAAAAAGATTAGAGTAAAAATTGACAAAGTCGATATTAAACTTTTGCGTGTAATTAAAGAACGTTCTGTTTTAGTTGATCGAGTACTTAAGTTTAAGAAAAAAAAGAGAGAGATAATAGATCAGAAAAGAATAAACTTTATCTTAAAAAAAATAAGAAAAAATTCAGTAAAAGCTGACATAGACCCAATGATAACAACAAGTATTTGGAAAGAAATGATTAAAGCTTTTATTAAATATGAATATAAAAATTTAAAGGAAAAGTAATTTATTTACTATGTGGTGGTAATTTTTTTTCCACAAAAACTTCGTGCTTTCTGGTAACTGGATTATACTTATTTACTTTTAATTTGTCTTTAACTTTTTCACCTTTAGTCGGTTTACGAGTATAATAAAAGAATGCACTGTTAGGAGACGCTTCCGGTACCAATCTGACTTTAATATGTGTTTTCTTAGCCATTTATTTTCTTAATTTTATTTAAAATTTTTTTTGATTTAATTTTTATAATTTTCTTATAATAATTATCTTTTATACTTAATGTTTTTGTGTCGTCAAGTTCTTTAACCTTCTCACTCATTACTTTTATTGCACCATTTATTGTTAAACCTTGATCTTTTAGTAAAAAAATAATCATTCTTATGATTTCTATGTTTTTTTTAGAATAATACCGTCTGCCACCTAAAAGAATTGTTGGCTTTAGTTGTTTAAATTTAGTCTCCCAAAATCTTAGTGTATGGGTCAAGGGTTTAGAATTTTTACGATTTATTAAGCCAAACATCTCAGCGACCTTTGAAATGCTTAAAAGTTGATTTTTATTTTTAAACATTTAGATTAAGTTTTTTTCTTAAATTCTCTGCTGCTTTAAAGGTTACTACATTTCTTTCCGTAATTACATGTTCTTTTTTATTTTTTGGATTTCTACCTATTCTTTTATTCTTTTTTTTTAAATTAAATACACCAAAATTTTTAATTTTAAATGTTTTTTGTGAGATAATATTTGAAGTTAAAGATAAAATTAAGTCATTCACTATTTCTGCCAAGTAATTTGCAGGTAGACCTGTTTTTTTAAAGATATTATTAATTATTATTTTTTTTTGAGTGTTAACTCTACTTAATTTCATTATTAATGTGACTTAAATTACTTTTAATTTTATTCATTAAATCGCCTTTAATAATTCTATAACACAAATCAATTGAATGGTAAAAGCCCACTGCATCTGTTGACCCGTGACTCTTAACAACAGGACCTTTGAGTCCTAAAAAAATAGCACCATTAAATTTTCTAGGGTCTAGTTTGTCCTTAAATTTTTTTAAGGCAAAGAAAGAAAATATTAATGAAATCTTTGCTAAAAAATTTGATGTAAGAGATTGTTTTAAAGAATCCGTTATAAACTTAACAGTTCCTTCTGCAGTTTTAAGAGCAATATTTCCAGTAAAACCATCCGTGACGATTACATTAGATTCACCATTTGTAATTTTATTTCCTTCAATAAAACCATTGAATTCAAAATCCCCATTTTTACTAATTTCTTTAAGCTTCGCATGAGTCTTTTTTAAAATTTCAGTACCTTTAATTTCTTCAGAGCCAATATTTAATAAAGCAACTTTTGGTGAATCATTAGGAAATAAAGCCTTATATAGTGCTGCACCCATTTCGGAAAAATCAATTAAATTTTTTTCATCACATTCGACATTTGCTCCAAGATCTAACACTACATTCATACCTTTTTCATTTGGCCACAAACCTGCTAATGCTGGCTTGCTCACAAATTCTATCGTCTTAAGTAACATTCTTGAAACCACAAACAAAACTCCTGTATTTCCGGCAGATAAAGTAATGTTCGAATTAGAAGTAATTTGTGAGTTAATAGAGTTCCACATGCTACTATCTTTAGAATTCTTTATTGCTGTTAAAGGGGTCTCTTCATCTGAAACAGTGGTGCTAGAATGAAAAATTTTATATTGATCGCTTGATATATTATATTTACTTAATTCTTTTTTAATTAAATCTTCATTGCCAAAAAGATTGAAAAAAAAATCTTTATTTTTATTTTTTTGTAAGAAAAGTGAAACACCTTTTATATTTTTAAAGGGAGCATTTTCACCTCCCATTGCATCAATTGCAATTATGATTTTGGTATTCATGATTTAAGAGATTTTAAGACTATACGTCTAAGATTTTTTTTCCGTTATAAAAACCAGTTTTTAAATCCACATGGTGTGATAATCGATACTCACCGCTTTTTTTATCTTCTATTATATTTACAGATTTAACACCATGATGTGATCGTCTCATGTTTCTTTTTGAAGGTGTGGTTTTACGTTTAGGTACAGCCATTTTTTATTTAATATATTTAAAATTAATTTGTCCTTTTAGCATATTATCTGACTTTAATTCAAAGCAAAAATTGTAAAAAGAATTGAAATAAACAGCCAATCTAGTAATTAATATTGGGTTATTTACACTAAGTATATCAAAATAAGTTTTTAAAACCTTATCGTTGGTCTCAAATTTTTCTAATTTACCTTTATTAACTTTAAGTAAAATATCATAAAATATTCTTGTTAACGTTTTCATTTTTTTGTTAACAGCAACATCTCCGTAACCAAGTTCTCTTATATGATATTCAATATTTACAAAAATATTATCGAAAATTTGCTGTGAAAATTTATTTTTTTTAATTTTGAAAATTATGAGCAATGCTGAAAAATGGATAAAGATTAGATTTATTCTCGTTTCAAAATTGTCTTTTAATAAGATTTCTTTATAAAAAAAAATATTACGTGATAAACCAACCAATTTGTTATAGAGGTGATTATTATGAGCTTTGTAAATAGAAAACATTTTAAAAATTATTATATCATATTTTTTTTATTTCTCTTAAATAACTGCCAGCTTAATGAGCCACATAAACAGCATGGAATAAATTTTTTAGAAAACCGAGAAAACAGCTTAGTAATTGGAAAAACTAATAAAAATGATGTTATAAAATTAATTGGCCACCCTCATTCAACATCAATAAAGAGTGATGACGTTTGGATTTATTTCGAGAGAACTATCACACGAGGAAAATTGATTAAATTAGGACAAAACATCCTCAAGAAAAATAATGTCTTAGAGCTTAAGTTTGACAAATATGGTGTTTTAACGGTGAAAAAAATTATTAATAAAGATAATATGAACAAAATTAATTATTCAAAAAAAATAACTACAAACGATATATCGCAGCAGAGTTTTGTTGGAAAATTTTTATCAAGCGTAAAACAAAAAATGTACGGCTCAAGAAAAAAACCGTAAAGTTTAGTGAGCTATTACAGCTAGTAATAGCAATGCAACAATATTTGTAATTTTAATCATTGGATTAATTGCCGGTCCAGCTGTATCTTTGTATGGATCGCCAACTGTGTCGCCTGTAACTGCTGCCTTGTGTGCTTCTGATCCTTTGCCACCAAAATTTCCATCTTCTATATATTTTTTTGCATTATCCCAGGCGCCACCACCTGCTGTCATAGAGATCGCTAAAAACAATCCGGTTATAATAACTCCAAGTAGCATTGCTCCTAAAGTAGAAAGAGCGGCACTCATCCCACCAATTGGTAAAATAATAAAATATAAAATAACAGGTGACAGTACCGGTAGTAGAGAGGGTACTATCATTTCTTTAATTGCTGCTTTAGTTAAAAGATCAACGAGTCTGCCATAGTCTGGTTTTCTAGTACCTTTCATAATTCCAGGAATTTTTTTAAATTGTCTTCTCACTTCAACAACTACAGCGCCGCCTGCTCTACCTACAGCTTGCATTCCCATTGATCCAAAAAGATATGGTAACATTCCACCAACTAGTAATCCAACTACCACAAAAGGATTTGATAGATCAAAACTAACTATTACACCTTCTAGAGCTGAGCCTTTAACACTAGAAAAAAATTTAATGTCCTCCGTATATGCAGCAAATAAAACTAGTGCACCTAGTCCTGCGGAACCTATAGCATAACCTTTGGTAACAGCTTTTGTAGTATTTCCAACGGCATCTAACGCATCTGTAGTTTTTCTTACAGATTTAGGAAGTTTTGCCATTTCCGCAATACCACCAGCATTATCAGTAACTGGACCATAAGCATCTAAAGCAACAACCATGCCAGTTAGTGCAAGCATTGAAGTTACTGCAATTGCTATTCCAAAAAGACCCGCGATGCTATTAGTGTACAAAATACCAATTACAATAATTAAAGCTGGAACAGCTGTGGCTTCCATAGATACAGCTAAACCTTGGATAACGTTTGTACCGTGACCAGTCGTTGATGACTCAGCGATAGATTTTACAGGCCTATAATTAGTTCCTGTGTAATATTCAGTAATCCATATTAACAAGCCAGTTATAACTAAACCTGCTACACCACAAATATATAAATCAAAACCAGTGAAACTTTTGTTTGATACTTTAAAAATTGTTTCTAAACCAAGTACAGAGTCAGTAACAGGATACAAAATAACAAGAGACGAAACAGCAGTTACAATAAAGCCTTTATATAGAGCGTTCATAATATTTTTAGTTTTACCAAGTCTAACAAAAAAAGTTCCTGCTATAGATGTAAGAATGCAAGATCCGCCAATCGCTAACGGGTAGACCATCATATTTGCATTGCTTGTAAAAAAAATTGAGGCTAGGACCATAGTAGCAACAATAGTTACTGCGTATGTTTCAAATAAGTCTGCTGCCATACCTGCACAATCACCAACATTATCTCCAACATTGTCTGCTATTACCGCAGGATTTCTTGGGTCATCTTCTGGTATACCAGCTTCAACTTTTCCTACTAGGTCTGCACCTACATCTGCTCCTTTTGTAAAAATACCACCACCTAATCTTGCAAAAATAGAAATCAACGAAGCTCCAAAGCCTAAAGCTACTAAAGCATTAATAATTTCTCTGCTATCAACATTAAGGTCTATTAGAATAAGATAGTAAATTGCAATTGATAAAAGAGCTAGACCAGCAACAAGTAGACCGGTTATAGCACCAGATTTAAAAGCCATTGTTAATCCTGATTGCAAACTTTTTCTTGATGCTTCTGCAGTTCTAACATTTGCTTTAACTGAAATTAGCATCCCAATGTAACCAGCTATGCCAGAAAGTGTCGCTCCAATAAAATATCCTAATCCAACTAAAGGACTAAAAAAATAACTTACAATTGCTAAGACAACTAAGCCTACTACAGCAATAGTTATATATTGTCTTTTTAAATAAGCTTTTGCACCAATTTGAATTGCTTCAGCAATTTCTTGCATCTTTGTATTACCAGGGCTTGCTTTTAAAATTTGTTTAGAAAGTAAATAGCTATAAAAAACAGCTATTAAACCTGTAAAAATTATTACGTAAAGTAATTCGTTAACTGAATTCATAAGATTTTGCATAAATGCCAAAAAAAATGATTAAACGCAAGAAATACTTTTAAAATTTTATTTATACAAACAGGGATAATTTATAGAGGTTTTCTAACATTTTTTGATATTTTGTCTAAAATTGCATTTACAAATTTAATTTGCGCTTTTTCTAAGAAAAATTCTGATGTTTTAACGTATTCATTGATTATAACTTTGGTAGGGTTGTTGTGCTTAAACATTAGCTCAAAAATTCCAGCAAAGATGATAATTTTTAACAATTTATCTGTTCTTTTTAAATTTAGATCTTCCGCTAGATATTTTGATATAGTTTCTTCTATAAGATCGTTTCTCTCAATGGTTCCTTGAACCACATCTTTTATGAATTTTTTATACTGACTTTTTGGAAATTCAATTTCAGATTCAGGATTTAAAGAATTGCCATAAAGTTTTTGAATTATTCTTATTCTTGGACTTGCCCTTTGGTTGTTATTTGACATTTAAAATTTCACTTACAGCTATTACTGCTTCGTAGCCTTTATCACTTCTTTCACTAGCTTGCTTTGTACTCAAGCATGTGAGGACAGCATTTCCAATAGGTTTTTTGTGTAAAATTGATAGCTGCACTAGTCCGTTTGTAATTGCAGAAGATATAAAATTGAAATTAGGTGTTTTGCCCTTAATAATTGAACCTATTGCTATAAAACCATCGTAATTATTAATATTTCTAGAGATAACAACCGGTATTTCAAAAGCTCCTGGAACATCTAAAACCTTATAAGATATTTTTTTTTTAGTTAGTGCGTTGGTTGCGCTTTTTAACAATTTAGAAGTTTGGTTATATTTAGAGCGAACTATACAAATTTTAATTTTTTTTTTCATTATATTATTTCTTGTTTAGTGATTTTAATTCCATACCCATCTAAACCAATAATCTTTTTTTTAGACCTTGAAACTAATATCATATTTTTAATTTTAAAGTCTTTAATTATTTGAGCGCCAATTCCATAGTATCTTAAAATATTAGTACTTTTTATTGACTTATCTTTAATAATTTTTAAACTTTTATTTTTAATCACAATTAAAATAAAATTATTATATTTAGAAAGATGTTTAGCAGAACTCAAATAAGTTTTATTGTTTAATTTTTCAATTCCCTTAGGTATATTAACTGAAATTACTCTTACTCTTGTGGACTTTCTAACGTTAAATTTACCTTTGCTTATTGAATAATGTTCTAAACCATCTAATTTGTTTTTAAAAATATTTAAGTTAAAAGAACCAATTTTATTAATTTTAATTTTTTTATTTGAAATGTTAATCATAAATTTTTCATTCTTTAATCTATAAGAAATTAAATCTTCAATACTTGCGATTTTTAAATTATGTTTTTTTGCAAATTTTAAAAGATCGTCAATTCTAGCCATTCTACCATCTTCATTCATGACCTCACAGATAACTGAGCTTGGGTTCAGCTTGGCTAATTTAGAAATATCAACAGAAGCTTCGGTATGACCTGCTCTTTCTAAAACGCCTCCACCACGAGCAACTAATGGAAAAACGTGTCCTGGTGAGACAATGTCTTTTTTTTTAGAGCTTTGATTTATTGCAACTCTAATTGTCTTGGATCTGTCAAAAGCAGAAATACCAGTTGTTATTCCTTTTCTTGCTTCTATTGAAACTGTAAACGCAGTTTGCATCCTAGCTTTATTTACGGCTGACATTAATGGCAATGAAAGTTTATCCACTTGTTTTTTTGTAAGTGCTAAACATATTAATCCACGACCATGTTTAGCCATAAAATTAATAGTTTTTGGATTAGCTTTTGATGCTGGTATTACCAAGTCACCCTCATTTTCCCTGTTTTTATTGTCTACTAAAATAAACATTTTACCTTTTTTAGCATCCTTAATAATTGAGCTAATCGAGGATAAAGAAATATTTTTCATAATTATTTTTTTATGTTTATTAAATATTTACTGAAAATATCAAACTCAATATTCACAATATAATTTTTTTTTAATTTAATTAAATTTGTTAATTTAAGAGTATGGGGAATTATATTAATTTCAAATTTATTTTTTATGACTTTTGAAATTGTTAATGAAACACCATTAATAGCTATCGAACCTTTTTCAATTAAATATTTTTGGTAAATTTTTTCTATTTTAAATGTTACAATCCAAGTCTTATTTAAGACGGTAACGTTAGTAACTTTCCCTCTGGTGTCAGCATGGCCCTGTACGTAATGACCAGATATTTTACTTCCGTGTTTTAATGACTTTTCAATATTTAAAATATTGCCAATTTTGATAAATTTAAAATTTGTTTTATTTAGAGTCTCATTAGACAGATAAAAAGAAATTAGATTCTTTTTTACCATAGTTATTGTCAAGCATACGCCATTACACGACAAAGAATGACCAACTTCAGATTTACTAATAGGTAAGTTGGTTTTTAAAACTATCTCTGCAAAATTTTTACCACTTGTTATTTTTTCAATAATACCGCTATTATGTATAATTCCATTAAACATTATATTTTTACCATGTGTAAGCTGTCGCCACTAAGGTTCACATTAATTCTATTTTTTTGACCAATAATTTTTTTAATGTATGCTGATTTTAGGTTATTTAAACCTTTTGCACCTAAATTTGTAGAGGATTTAAACAAATAAAAGTTTTTTATTAAGTTATACTTAATTAACTGGTTTAACAATGTAGCGCCAGATTCGACTAATATTCTACTAAAACCTATTTTTTTAATTTCATAAAAAATATTTTTTAAATTATCAATTTGGTTATTTACCTTCTTAAAATTTATAATCTTAACACCTAATTTTTTAAGAAAGTATTCTTTAGCGGGATTATTTGCATTTGTCAGAATATAAATTTTATTTTTATTTTTTTTGAAAATTAAAGAATTTTTTTTGACGCTAAATAAGGGATCTAAAATAATTAAATCAGGTGATTTTTTTTCTAATCCTTCAATACGACAATTTAAGAGTGGATTATCTTTGTTAATTGTTTTTGATGTTGTTAGCAAACAATCATATTTAGATCTCAAAAAATTTGCAAGCTTTCGAGATTTCTTGTTTGTAATCCATCGATTCTTTTTATTAATAGTAAAGAAATCTTTTGATACAGCTATTTTACCATCTATAAATGGTAGTTCTTTAGTTGGTTGAATAAAATAACTTTTATAAAAAAATTTAGCAAAATTTTTTAATACGAATTTTTTAATATTTATTTTTTTTTTAATTAATATATTTGAAGCTAAATTTTTAGATCTTGGGTCAATATCATCTATCGAAAATACAACACGATTAATTTTTTTTTTAATTATCTTTTTTGTACATGGAGGTGTTACACCATAATGACTACACGGTTCTAAAGTTACAAATAAATCTGAGTCTTTAAAATTTAATTTATTTTTAAAAGCATTTGATTCAGCGTGAGGTCTTCCATTTAAAGATGTATGCCCCGAAGATATTACTGAATTATTTTTTACAACAACTGCACCAACGGATGGATTCTTTCCGGTAGAACCTATATTTATCTCTGCTTGATGATACGCGAGTCTTATGAAAAAAGAATCTTTAATCTGCTTTATAGACATTTAGGTTACCTACAAATTGTTCAAAATCTTTTGCTTCTTTAAAATTTTTATAAACTGAAGCAAAACGAACGTAGGCAACTTGATCTAATGTTGAAAGACCTTCCATAATAACTTTTCCAATTGTTGAAGTTGGTATTTCACTTTCGCCAAGACCTTCTAAATTTCTCACTAACTTAGAAATAAATTTTTCTATACTGTCGCTATCTATAGGTCTTTTTCGTAAAGCTATTCTTATTGATTTTGAAATTTTATCTCGATCAAATGGTTCTCTTTTTCCGTTTCCTTTAATGACTGTAAGTTCTTGAAATTGAACCCTTTCAAAAGTAGTAAATCTTTCTTTTCTTTCGCAACCACAGAGTCTTCTTCTTCTGATGGTGGCGCCATCTTCCGTTGGTCTTGAATCAACGACAGAGGTATCTTTTTCTTTACAAAATGGACAAAGCATAGTTATTTTTTATTTATTGACTACTATATATAGGAAAAGAACTACAAAGATCAATTACCTCTTTTTGCACTTCTACTTCAGCTTTAGAATTATTTTCAGGGTTTTTAGCTAGTTCTTTGAGCAATTTAGAGATCAACTGACCAACTAAAATAAATTCTTTTTGACCAAAACCTCTTGTTGTTGAGGCTGGAGTACCGAGCCTCACACCAGACGTAATCATAGGGCTTTCCGTATCAAAAGGTATCGAATTTTTGTTGCAAGTAATATTAGCTTTACCAAGGCTGTTTTCTGCTAGTTTACCCGTAAGTTTAAAATCTCTTAAGTCTAGAAGCATTAAATGAGTATCAGTACCTCCAGAAAATATTTTAAAATCATTTTTGGTTAGTGTTTCAGATAATGTTTTTGCGTTATCAATTACTTGTTTGGTGTAGGTTTTAAAACTAGGATCTAGAGCCTCTTTGAAACAAACGGCCTTAGCTGCAATAACATGCATCAATGGCCCCCCCTGTAAACCAGGAAAAATTGCAGAGTTAAATTTTTTATTTAACTCCTCATTGTTAGTTAAAATTATTCCACCTCTTGGCCCTCTTAATACTTTATGAGTTGTTGAGGTAACAACATCTGCATATTCTAAAGGATTTGGATATTCACCACCAGCAACTAATCCTGAAAAATGTGCCATATCAACTAATAAATAAGCTTTTACTTTGTCGGCAATTTCTCTAAATCTTTTAAAATTAATAATTCTTGAATATGCGCTACCACCAGCAATTATAATCTTGGGATTATTTTCTAAAGCAAGCTTTTCTACGCTTTCATAATCGATTAATCCTGTTTCAGGTTTTACATCATAATGAACTGCATTAAACCATTTGCCTGATTGAGCAGGTTTAGCACCATGGGTTAAATGCCCTCCTGAGTTTAGGCTCATAGCTAAAATTGTATCGCCTGGTTTAATCAATGCTAAATAAACAGCACCATTAGCCTGAGCACCAGAATGCGGTTGAACATTTGCAAACTTACAGTTGAAAAGTTTTGTAGCTCTTTTTATTGCAAGATTTTCAGCTATATCAACAAATTCGCAACCACCATAATATCTTTTTCCAGAGTAACCTTCAGCATATTTATTTGTTAAGACAGAGCCTTGCGCTTCTAGAACTGCCCTTGAAACCATATTCTCAGAAGCAATAAGTTCTATGTGATTTGTTTGTCTTTTATATTCCTTACTTATAGAATCATAAAGATCTGAGTCACTATTTGCTAAGTTTTTATTGAAAAAATTATTTAAACTTTCTTTATTCATATATTAAATTTTTTTAATTCTTCTTTGGTGTCTACCTGCTTCAAATTTTGATTTTAAAAAAAAAGAAACAAAATTTAAAGCTTCTTTATCCGTTAAAGTTCTTGAACCCAAACAAATAATATTAGCATTGTTATGCTGTCTGGAAAGAATTGTACTTTTTTTGCTATAGCATTGAGCTGCTCTAATACCTTTAAATCTATTTGCTGTAATCGCCATTCCTGTGCCAGATCCACATACTAAAATACCTACATCACTTTTTTTTAAAAGCACCCTTTTTGCTACTTTTTTTGCATAATCAGGGTAATCTACGGAAATAATGGAGGATGGACCAAGATCTATTACAGGAACATCTTTCTTAAATAGAAAATCTTTAATTTTTTCTTTTAAGCCATATCCTGCGTGATCTGAAGCTATGCATATTTTTGAAAATAACATTTTATTGATTAAGTGGTTAATTATTAAACTACTTTTATATATACTAATAATATTATATTTGTCGCAGAATATAAACTTTTAAAGAATTATGATGAAATCTATTGGTACATACCCAAATTTAAGAATGAGACGAAATCGAAAAGCTGATTGGGTCAGGAGACTGGTATCTGAGCACAACTTATCTGCGAATGATTTAATCCTCCCATTATTCGTTAAAGAAGGGAGCAAAAAGAAAGAAATAATTGAATCTATGCCTAATGTTTTTCGCTATTCTATTGATGAATTAGCATTAGTTGTGGAAAAAGCTTGTAAGCTAAAAATTCCCCTTATAGCTCTTTTTCCATACATAAATTTAAATAAAAAAAATAGCACTGGAAGAGAAGCGGTAAATAAAAATAATTTAATATGTAAGGCTTTAAGATTTTTAAAAAAAGAATTTAAAAATGATATAGGCATAATGTGTGACGTTGCTCTAGATCCATACACAAATCATGGTCACGATGGTATAATTAAAAATAAGAAAATTGATAATGACAAAACAATTGATGTCTTGATCAAACAATCTGTACTTCAAGCTCAAATGGAATGCGATATTATTGCTCCATCAGATATGATGGATGGCAGGATTGGAAAAATTAGAGCTGCACTTGATAAAAAAGGTTTTAAAGATACTCAAATTGTATCATATGCAGTCAAGTATGCTTCAAATTTTTATGGCCCTTTCAGGCATGCGGTTGGTTCAAGTAAAAAATTAAAAGGTGATAAAAAAACTTATCAAATGGATTATAAAAACGCTAGCGAAGCTATAAGAGAAGTTGCTTTAGATGTAAAAGAGGGAGCCGATATAGTAATGGTAAAACCAGGTTTACCTTACTTGGACATAATAAAGTCGGTAAAAGATAACTTTAAAATACCTATTTTTTCATATCAAGTCTCAGGTGAATACTCACTAATCAAGAATGGTATTAAAAAAAGAATTATTAACGAAGATGCAATTCTTGAAAGCTTAATTTCTTTGAAACGTGCGGGATCAAATGCAATTGTTAGTTATTTTTCATTGGATGTAGCAAATCAATTAAAGTAATTCTCTAAAATTATTCTAGATTTTGGAAGCGTCAAATTATTTGGTAAAAAAAATTTGTTAGTCAAGACACTTCTTGTAAAACTTAAGGCTTTTGCAATTTCTTTATCATCTAAATTATCATTTTTTTTTTGCGATAGTAGAAAAGTTGGGACATGATATTCTACATTGTCGATTTCAATTGTTTTCTGATGTGATGTATTAGCTGTATTCGTATCGAAAAATTGCTCAAGATATGGATCAAATCCAAGTTCTTTTAATAAAATTAACTCCCAATAAATATAATGAGTTATCCAATCTTCATTATCGAAATTTTTTAATAGCTTCTCTAAAGATAGATATAACTTTTTATATGGCTGTGATTCAGGAAGTAACAGGTTGAGAATAGATGAAAAAGACAAAAGTGCTGTAGTTTTTTTTTTATTATTAAAGTATTTTGGTGAAATTGCTTCGACTAACTCTGTTTTAAAATAACCTAATCTATTTTCTGATTTTGATGAGTAAATTACAAATATTTTGTTAGATATTTGTAGAAAATTTCTAATTTTTCTTGAACTTCCGCCGTAAACAATGCCACTCACTTTACCTCGTAAATGTGTGAATACATTTACTATGTTTGCATTTTCTTTAAATTTTATTTTTGAAATTAAAAAACCTTCATCTTGCCAATTCATAATTAAATACTAAGATCAATTAATAGTTTTTTTGCAGCATTTTGTTGAGCATCTTTTTTGGAGTTACCAGATGCATAATATTTCTTAGAGTTTTCAATTTTTACTTCAACTTTAAAAATCGGGCTATGCTGAGGACCTGATTGTTTTTGAATTGTATATACAGGTAAAGTTTTAAATTTTTTTAAACTGTATTCTTGCAATTGAGTTTTAGCATCTATCAAAGTGACAATAGATTTTTCTAAAAATTCACCCCAAGATTTTAGTATAAATTTTTCAACAACATTCATACCTTGATCTAGGAAAATTGCTCCTAATAAAGCTTCTAGACCGTCGCTAATAATTTTATCTTCAGATCTGCTCAATCCTTTGTAAGATCCTCCTGTGGTAATAAATTTTTTTAATTCAAGTTTTTTTGCAACTAGAAGACAGGTTTTTTTATTAACTAAATTGGCAAATTTTTTGTCAATGGTTCCTTCGTTATCATTTGGGTAAATTTTTAATAATTTTTTAGCCAAAATTAATCCGAGTACTCTATCGCCCAAAAACTCTAATTTTTCATTATTATCTACATTGTTGTGACTTTTGTGTATTAAACATTTAGTTAATAGCACTCGATCTTTGAATTTTATATTAATTTTTTGTTCTAATTTATTTAAAGGTTCTGTCATTTTAAAAAATTAAAAAATCTATTAACTCTTAAGGATTGATCCCAATTCCAAAATTTTAAAATACTACCAGAAACAGTGTCGTTGGAGAAAAAAATAATGGTTGCATTACCAACTAAATTTTCGTGTGAAACATACCCAACACTTGAAAGATATCTACTGTCTTTTGAACAGTCTCTATTATCACCTAAAAAAAAGAAATGTGCTGGTGGTACTTTATATTCATCTGTGTTCTGCATGGTTCCTTTTTTAGCATACACAGCTACATAATTTTTACCATTAGGTAAAGTTTCTTTGAATGCATTAACTGGTCGAGATAATGATCCGCATCTTATTTCTTCTTCATTATTTATTTGAGTCCTTAGAATTTCATTTTTATTTAAAAATAATTTTCCATTTTTAAATTGAATCGTATCTCCTGGTAAACCAATCAATCTTTTAATATAATCAGTTCTATTATCTGCGGGTGTTTTAAAAACAACTAGATCACCATAATCTGGAATTTTATCAAATATTCTACCTGAGAAAAAAGGAGGGCTAAAAGGAAAGGAGTGTTTACTGTAGCCATATCTGAATTTTTGTACAAATATACGGTCTCCAATTAAAAGAGTTGGTTCCATTGATGATGAGGGAATATAAAAGGGTTGAAAAAATAAAGACCTTATAATTACTGCAATAATTAGAGCATAAAAAATTGTTTTTATGTTTTCGATAATTGTTTTGAATAATTTTTTTTTCATTAATAGCTAATAACCACTGTAGCCAATGCATATTTTTTTTCATCAGATAAAGTAAGGTAAATTTTGTTTTTATTTTTCGTTAATTTTTCAGCAATTATTTTAGTTTTTCCTAGTAATTGAATAAACGGAGCTCCATTTTTATTATTAGTTATTGATATTTCTTTAAATGAAATGCCTTTACTAATTCCTACTCCTAACGCTTTAGCAAAAGCTTCTTTTGCTGCAAATCTTTTTGAATAGGATGCAATTTTATTCACTTTCGATTCACAGTACTTAATTTCTTTTAAAGAAAAAATTCTATACTTAAACTTTTTATTTTTAATAAAGAGATTTTTAATTCTTGAAATCTCTACTATATCTGTTCCTATACCTAAAATATTTTTCATTTTATTTTAAAATTTTTTGAAATTTTTTTATAGTAGCTGGTAGACCTATGTAGATAGCTTCACCTATTAAGAAATGACCTATATTAAATTCTTTAATTTTTTTAATTTTAGAGATTATTTTTGCTGATTTATAAGTTAAGCCATGTCCAGCATGCACGTCTAGTCCAAGTTTTGTAGCATAATTTACTGCATTGTCTAATTTAGTAAATGCTAATTTAAAGGGTTTGCTTTGATTTATTAAATTACAGATTTTACCTGTATGAAATTCAATGCCATCTACTCCTAAATAATTAGAGATTTTGATATCTGTAATGGTTGGCTCTATAAACAAGCTAACCCTGGAATTATTTTTTTTTAATTTTTTGATAATTTTTTTCAAAAAGATTTGATTATGATTTAAATTCAAACCTCCTTCAGTAGTAACTTCTTTTCTTTTTTCTGGTACTATACAAACAAAGTTTGGTTTGTGTTTTATGGCAATTTTTAACATTTCCTTTGTGGCAGCTATTTCAAGGTTCAGTGGAATTTTTAATTTAGATTTAATTTCTTTCAAATCTTGATCAATTATATGTCTTCTATCTTCTCTCAAGTGAATTGTTACTGAATGTGCTCCACATTTCTCAGCCAAAATTGCAGCACGTAATGGACTTGGATAATTTTCTCCTCTTGCATTTCTAACGGTAGCAACGTGATCTATATTTACACCAAGTCTTATTTTTTTCATTAAAGTTCTCTGCTACCTGGTTTTACAACGGGTAAAGAAATTAAACTTTTCGGCAAATTGTCTTCTTTATATGTGGGAATATTTATTTGTATTTGTGATATTATTTTTTTTTTAATTGAAGAATTTTTATTTGATCTATCTATAAGACAGGCAAAACCTATGACTTCTGCGTCTGCTGCATCTACGAGTTCTGAGCATTCTATACTAGATTTTCCTGTTGTGATTACATCTTCTACAATTAGAACTTTAGATTTTTTTAATATTTTAAAATCTCTTCTAAGCTTAAACTGTCCATTAACACGTTCTGAGAAAATTGTTTCTTTTCTAAGCAGTCTTCCTATTTCATACCCAATAACAACACCGCCCATTGCTGGAGAGAGAATTAAGTCTATTTCGTTTAATTCTTTGGATATTTTTTCAGCAAGTGACTTACAGAAATTAGCTGATTTTTGAGGTTTACTTAAAAGTTGTGCGCATTGAATGTATTGAGCACTATGCAAACCAGATGAAAGAATAAAATGTCCATCTAACAAAGCATTAGTTTCTTTTAAAATTTTCAAGGATTCTTCGTATGAAAGCATTTTTTTTCTCTTTGTGACGAACGATTCTAAAGTTTAAGTTTTTTTGTTTAATTTGGCTTATCAAGTTTGTAAAGTTTTTTAAATCATTTATTTGTATATCAAAGGAAAAATGAATGAATTTATCTTTTTTGCCTAATAACTCTACGTTTAAAATATTGCATCCGTTTAAACCTATTAAAGTGCTAATCTCTCCTAATACACCTGGTTGATCTGGTAAATCCATCACTAATGTACTTTTATATTGTTTTTTTTTTTCAGTTTTGTTGTCGACTATTTTATCTTGCCAATATCTTTTAATAGCAGCTCTGGCTTTGCCTGTTTTTGAGGAAGAAACCCAATGTAAAGATGGAGAAACATTTTTAGAATTAATTATTTCTATGGTGTCGCCATTAAAGAGAACAGATTGTAATGCTGAGTCACGACCGTTAATTCTACAACCAACTGCGGTATTTCCTATTTTAGTGTGTACCGCATATGCAAAATCAATTGGTGTTGCGTCTTTGGGAAGTTTTATGACCGATCCTTTAGGAGAAAAACAAAAAACATTTTCTTGAAACATTTGAAGTTTAGTAAATTCATAGTTATGTTCGGGGCTATTTTCTGTTTCCATTATTTCAACTAAATCTCTAAGCCAATCATATTCTTTCCATGATAAATCTGAAAATTTTTCAGAAGATTTATATTTCCAATGGGAAGCTACTCCTCTCTCTGCAAAATCATTCATTTGAGAAGTTCTAATTTGAATTTCTACTCTTTGTTCTTTGGGTCCAATGATGGCTGTATGTATAGACTGATATTTATTAATTTTAGGTGTAGAAATATAATCTTTAAATTTAAATGGTATTGCTGAATATTTAGAATGTAAAATTCCAAGTGTTTTATAACAGTCAGATACAGTGTCTACTACCACTCTAAATCCAATAATGTCACCTAAATGTTCAAGGGAAATATTTTTATTTTGAATTTTTCTCCAAATTGAGAAAGGTGTTTTCTCCCTGCCAGTAAATGTGGCTATGACACCATTTTTTTTTAAAATATTAACTAGCTCATTTGATGTATCTTCAAGGTTGTCTGTTCTATTATTTTTAATAAATTTTAATCTCTCAGTTATTAAGTCTCTCGCTTCTTGGTTGAGAACTTTAAAAGCAAGGTCTTCGAGTTCATCTCGAATTAAATTCATTCCCATTCTGTCGGCCAGTGGAGCGTAAATTTCCATTGTTTCTTTTGCTATTCTTTTTTTTTTATCTTCAGATTTAAATGCATTAATCGTTCTCATATTATGTAAACGATCTGCTAATTTTACCAATAAAACACGTATATCCTTAGAAGTTGCGAGAATTAATTTTCTAAAATTTTCTGCTTGTGAATTATGTACGGCTTTTTCTTCTAAGGCTGACATTTTTGTAACACCATCAACTAAATCAGCAACTTCTTTTCCAAATTCTTTTAATACAACTTCGTAAGTTATTTTTGTATCTTCAATAGTATCGTGCAACAATCCTGTAATGATTGTAGCGCTATCTAACTTTAATCCTGCTAAAATATCAGCTACAGCAACGGGGTGAACTACGTAGGGAGTACCAGAAAATCTTTTTTGATTTTTATGTGCTTCTATAGCAAAATTAAAGGCTTTACTTAATGGTTCTTCAGAAAAAAATTTATTATAAGATTGAATTTTTGACAGTAATTCAGAACTATTAATCATTAATCAATTGTAACACTTTCTTTTATTTTTGTAATCTCATTCCTTAATTTAAAGCTAAGTTTTTTAATTAAATAATCTATTCCTTTATTAAACATAGGATGAATCCAAGTTGGGCATATTTCTTTTATTGGAAAAAGTACAAAATTTCTTAAATGAGCTTTAGGGTGTGGTATTTTG
>Ga0307986_10000937_pt1 | contig 21560 bp, 23 predicted proteins | sample EllFjometageno82_FD_203170 | JGI IMG/M metagenome (GOLD analysis project Ga0307986, IMG submission 203170) | Marine microbial communities from Ellis Fjord, Antarctic Ocean - #82 | ecosystem: Environmental > Aquatic > Marine > Unclassified | place: Southern Ocean | collected 2014-10-09
ATTAACTAGCACACAAATAAGAGACAGGTTGATGTTGGAAGCAGAAAATAATGTAGGTATTACATTTGGGGAGAATGAAAATAGAGATGCTTTCGTTATCAGTGGTAGAGGAGAGTTAATGCTAGAGATTTTGTTAACTCAAATGAGAAGAGAGGGATTTGAAATGACAGTAAGCCCTCCGAAAGTTTTATTTCAAAAAGATGATTCTGGAAATAAATTAGAACCCATCGAGGAAGTTACGGTAGACCTGGATGAGGAACACTCTTCAAGAGTTATTGATTCAATGAATAGAAGAAAAGGGCAAATGATTGACCTCAAAGATACAGGTAAGAATAAAAAACGTATAATATTTCACGCCCCAACAAGAGGTTTAATGGGATACACAAGTAGATTCTTAACACTAACTAAAGGTAACGGAGTAATTAATAGAATATTTCATTCTTTTGGAAAGTATACTGGCGATCTTGAAGGCAGAAGAAATGGAGCTTTAATTTCGATGGCATCTGGAAAAGCTGTTGCTTTTGCAATATTCAATCTTCAAGCAAGAGGTGAAATGTTTGTTACACACAATGATGCAGTTTATGAAGGCATGATTGTTGGTCTATCATCAAAAAGTGGTGACCTAGAAATAAATGTTATGAAAGGAAAACAATTGACAAATATGAGGACTCAAGGGACAGATGAGAATGTTGTCTTAACTCCAGTGAGAACAATGTCAATTGCTGAGCAACTAAGTATGCTAAATACGGATGAAGCTTTAGAAATTACACCTAAATCTCTTAGACTAAGAAAGTCTATGTTAAATCCTCATGACAGAAAAAGAAAATCTAAAGCTTCTTAAAGTCTAAATTTAGATTTTTTACTATCATTTAAAAAACCCTTAACAGTCTCAAGTGTTAGCTGATTAGAGCTTTTCCCAAAAGTAGTAATTTGATTAATTATTTTTGGTGGCATCGTTATTATATTGCAGCCTAATTGTTTTGCTTGAATATAGTTATATGCTTCCCTGGTGCTAGCCCAGAGTATTTCAATATTTTGATATTTTTTGACTTTTAAAATACTTTTTTTAAATATCGGAAGTGGATCTTTGCCTTTGTCTGCCATTCTACCTGCAAAAATTGATATAATTGATTTTGTTTTTTTATCTAAACATTTGAATACTTTGTTTACCTGTTCAAAAGAGTAAATTGCAGTTATATTTAATTTTATCCCTTTTTCACTCAGTTCTTTAATTACAGGACCCATAAAAACTCCTTTTGAATTAACTACTGGGATTTTCACGTAAACATTTTTTGCCCAAGTGTTTATTTTGTATGCTTGCTTTAGCATTTCTTTTGAGCTGTCGGCAAAAACTTCAAATGAAATTGGTTTTTTGTGGCAGATTTTTAAGATTTTTAAAGAGTAATCTCTATAGTTTTTTGCACCTGCGAGTCTCATTAGACTCGGGTTAGTTGTAAAGCCATCTACTAAATTTTTATTATTAAAAAATTTAATTGTTTCGTAGTCAGCGCTATCACAAAATATTTTTGTTTTCATTAGTCTAAATTTTTTATGATATCCTCTGTCATTTTCTTAGCGTCGGCAAAAAGCATTAAGGTATTGTCCCTGTAAAATAGCTCATTGTCTACTCCTGCATATCCTGGTGATAAACTTCTCTTTACAAATAATACTGATTTACATTTTTCTACATCGAGAACTGGCATACCAAATATTGGACTTTTTGGATCTGTTTTTGCAGCAGGATTGGTTACATCGTTGGCTCCGATGACAAATGCAACATCAGAATTGGCAAAATCGTTATTTATATCTTCCAATTCGAAAACTTCATCATATGGTACATTAGCTTCAGCTAATAAAACATTCATATGCCCTGGCATTCTTCCGGCTACTGGATGAATTGCGTAGGTTACTTTGATGTCATTTTTTTTTAATTTATCTACCATCTCTCTTAGGGCATGCTGAGCTTGGGCCACTGCCATTCCATAACCTGGAACAATTATGACTGAAGATGCATTTTTCATTAGAAAAGCCGCGTCTTCTGCGTTACCATTTTTTACAGGTTTTTGATCTTTTTTATTCTTTAAATTATCAGAAGAACTGTCTGCTCCAAAGCCTCCAAGAATAACACTTATGAAAGATCTGTTCATAGCTTTACACATTATATAAGAGAGAATTGCGCCTGAAGAACCTACCAGAGCTCCAGTAATTATTAATGCCGTGTTTTCTAAAGTAAAACCAATTCCCGCTGCTGCCCAGCCAGAATAAGAATTAAGCATTGATATCACTACCGGCATATCAGCCCCACCTATTGGTATAATTAATAGAACTCCAATTAAAAAAGAGGCCATAATTACTGCCCAAAAAAGAGTATTAGTTTGCGATTTGCATAAATAAAAAATCAACACAAAAATTCCTATACCTAAAATTAAATTCAAATAATGTTGGCCAACAAATGTAATAGGTGAACCTGACATTATTCCTCTAAGTTTTAAAAAAGCTATTATCGAGCCTGAAAACGTTATTGCCCCCACTGCAGCACCAATGGACATTTCTATTAAACTAGCTAGTTTGATGTCACCTAACGAACCAAGATTAAAAGCTTGAGGGTTTAAAAAAGCTGCTATAGCGACGAAAACAGCTGCAAGACCAACAAGACTGTGAAAGCCCGCAACCAACTCGGGCATGGCTGTCATTGGAATCTTAAATGCAATGAAAGCACCTATTGCACCACCAATAATTAAAAAAAGAAATACAAATCCTATAGAAGTTGAAAAACTTCCAACAGATAAAAAAGTTACAGCTATAGCAATTATCATCCCAGCTATTCCAAAATAATTACCTTGTCTTGATGTGTCAGGAGAAGATAGACCTCTTAATGCAAGAATGAATAAAATGCCTGAGATTAAGTAAAATACTGCTGAAAGGTTAGCTGGTATCATTGCTTCTTACCTTTCTTTTTTTTATACATTTGAAGCATTCTTTGAGTAACCAAAAAACCTCCAAAAATATTTACTGAGGCTAAAACAATGGCTAAAAAACCAAAAATGCTAGAATTATTAAAAATATTATCTGAAGATCCCGCTAAAGCTGCAATTATTGCACCGACAATGATTACAGAGGAAATTGCATTTGTAACTGACATCAGGGGTGTATGTAAAGAAGGAGTTACACTCCAGACAACATAATAACCGATAAAAATTGATAGTATAAATATACTTAACCTAAATATGAACGGGTCTATTTCCATTATTTAATTTCCTTTATTAAAGTTTTCTCTAAAATTTCATCTTCCATATTGATATTAAAATCTTTTTTTTCTTTACTGTATAAATTTCTAATAAAACTAAATAAATTTTTTGCATATAGACTTGAGGCCGTTAAAGGAAGTCTATTCATGAGATTATTAACACCGATTATTTTAATTCCATTAATAATATTAATTTTACCAATTTCAGAAAATGCTGCATTACCACCTTGTTCAACTGCTAAATCATAAACTATTGACCCTGGTTTCATCAATTTAACCAATTCTTCACTTAAAATTCTTGGGGCAGGTTTGCCGGGAATTAAAGCAGTGCAAATTACGATATCATTTTTTTTAAGTGCATCTTTCATCATCTTCGCCTGTTTCACTTTAAAGTCTTCACTTGCTTCTTTTGCATAACCACCTGCTGTTTCTAAATTTTCTGATTGTTCTACTGTTAGAAATTTTCCTCCTAAACTTTCAACTTGTTCTTTTGATGCAGCTCGTACATCTGTAGCTGATACAATGGCTCCTAATCTTTTTGCAGTAGCTATAGCTTGCAAACCTGCAACACCTGCTCCTATGACTAAAACTTTTGCAGCTGGAACTGTACCAGCAGCAGTCATCATCATTGGTATTGCTTTTTCAAATTCATATATAGAATCAATTACTGATCTATAGCCTGCTAAATTTGATTGTGAGGATAGAACATCCATAGACTGAGCTCGCGATATACGGGGCAATAGTTCAAGAGAAAAAATATCAATATTTTTTTTAATTATTTCTTTGATTTTACTTTGATTTTTTGAAGGATTTAACATTCCAATTAAAATTGTATCATTTTTTAAATTTAAGATTTCATCATTTGATGGGCAGTTTACCAAGGTTAGTAAATTACAATTGGCTAAAACTTCTTTTGAGGAACTTTTAATTTCTACATCGACAGCTTCATAATCTTTGTTAGTAATTCCAATATGAGCTGCATAATTATCTTCTATAATAACTTTTAATCCTAAATTAATTATATTTTTTGCAGTCTCAGGTGTAATAGAAACTCTTTTTTCTAATGATAAATTTTCTTTTATTGATCCTACTATCATGTATGCAATATTTTGTAGATTAAAGTAAGGTTAGAGCAAGGATCACTAAAACAGCAATTATAGCAACTGTGCCCCATAAAACAAATTTAGTAAATCCATTCCAAGTTTCTTTATAATTTTGATCGCCCATAGCTAACCTTGACGAGCTTTGAATCTAGGATTTTTTTTATTTATTACGTAAAGCTTTCCTCTACGTTTAACCAACTTAGAGTTTAAGTCTCTTTTTTTTAATGATTTTAAAGAACTTGCAATTTTCATAATATATTTTTAGCCTGGCAACGACCTACTCTCCCATGTCTTAAGACAAAGTACCATCGGCGCTGAAGGACTTGACTTCCGAGTTCGGTATGGGATCGGGTATGGCCCCTTCGCAATAATTACCAGGCATGTGTTTATAGTATTTTTAGATTATTAAGTAAATAGAGAAATCTGCATTATTTGCGGTGTTTTTTGGTGGGCATGATAAGAATTGAACTTATGACCTCTACGATGTCAACGTAGCGTTCTACCACTGAACTACATGCCCACAATAATTTGTTTAAATATTTTATTTTAACAAATTGTTTAAATAGTCTCGATCTCTTTTGGTGTCCACACACTCCCAAAAGCCCTTGTGTTTAAATGCATTTAATTGACCAATTTTAACCATTTTTTCAAGAGGTTTTTTTTCTAAAATAGAATGATTATTTTTTATATATTTAAGAAAGTTTTTGTTGACCACAAAAAACCCACCATTAATCCATACACTTTTGATTTTCTTCTTCTCTTCAAAACTTGTCACTTTGTTCTCACTTATTTTTAACTCTCCAAATCTTGATGTAAGGTTGACTGCCGTGACGGTTATTAACTTTTTATTTTTTTTATGAAATTTTTCAAGTTTTTTTATATTTACATTAGACAGGCCATCGCCATAAGTTAAAAAAAAATTATTAACGGGAATTAAATGACCGATCTGCTTAACTCTTCCGCCGGTCATAGTTTTTATACCAGTTTTAACAAGAGTGATTCTGCATTTTTTATTTAAAATTTTTTTTTCTACAACAACAATTTTTTTTTTTAAATTATCTTTTTTATTGCTAAAAAATTTAATGATTTCCTCACCTTTATATCCAATGGGTATAATAAAATTTTTAACATTATATTTTAAATATAGCTCTATAATATGAATTAATATCGGTTTTTTTTTTATTGTAATTAACGGCTTAGGTTTCAGTTTTGTTAGATTTTCAAGTCTTGACCCAAATCCTCCAGCTAAAATTACTGCATATTTTTTTTGATCTAACATTTTAGGTTTTTATATAATGAAAGTTTTAATCATTATATTTTAAAATTTCACTTTTGATTTGATTGATACTTAGAAAAGTCTTATTAGTTTTTGAATTATAACAAAAATCATCTTTTACTTTTTTAAATATCTTAAATTGTTTCTTATACTTTTGAAGATAATTTTTATCTTGAGATGACAAAATAGCATAAAATTTTCCAATATCATAAGTGTTAAAGCTATCACTGCTAGTTATCATTTCTTCATGAAGTTTTTCACCCATCTTAATTCCTGTAAAAATTTTTTTATTTTCTTTACTTATTGCTGTTGCTAAGTCTGTTATTTTGAAAGAAGGGATTTTGGGAACAAAAATTTCACCTCCAACAGAATTTTTTAATGACCATAATGCTGTCCCAACAGCTTGACTAAGTCTTAAATTAAATCTTGTCATTCTTTTGTCGGTAATTTCAAAGTTTTTATTTTCTTTAAGTCTTTTCGTAAAGACGTGTAGTACTGATCCTCTCGAACCCAATACATTTCCGTATCTCATTACAGAGAATGATAAATTTCTTTTTCCAACATAATTATTGGCTGCTATAAACAATTTATCACTACATAATTTAGTTGCTCCGTATAAATTGATTGGTGCCGCAGCTTTATCCGACGAAAGAGCTATTACCTTTTTTACTTTTTGATCAAGGCAGGCATCTATAAGGTTTTGTGCCCCAATAACATTTGTCTGAATAAATTCATTAGGATTGGTCTCGGCTGCCACTACTTGTTTTAAGGCAGCTGCATGTACTACATAATCAATATCTTCTAAAGCTCTTCTTAATCTAGATTTATCTCTAACGTCACCCAAGTAATATCTCAAAAATTTATATTTATTATTTGGAAATTTTGTAGCCATATCAAACTGTTTTAATTCATCTCTACTGAATATCACTAATCTTTTTATTTTCGGAAATTCTCTGATTACAGTTTTGACAAACATTTGACCAAAACTACCAGTTCCTCCAGTAATTAATAATGATTTATTATTTAACATTTATTTCCTTTCTACTTATTTTAATTACTTGATTGCAGTATTTTTGCAATCCTAAATCGTGAGAAATTACGATTATAATTTTATCTTTCTCTTTTTTTAAGTAATTAAAGATCTTATTTTCTATTTTTTTATCAAGAGCATTTGTTGCTTCATCTAAAATTATGATTTTTTTATTTGAATAAAAAGCTCTTGCTAGTGCTATTCTTTGTCTCTCACCGCCTGATATTTTAACAGCTTTTTCTCCAATTAATGTTTTCAAACCATTTTTTTGACTCGAAATAAATTTTGATAATTGAGAATTTTCTACGCTTTTTTTTAGTTTTTTGAAATCAGTTTTTTGCCTTTCTTCACCAAAGGTAATGTTGTTTAATATTGTATCATTTATTAATGCAATATTTTGAGCCACATAAGCAATATTATCAATCCACATATTGGGGATTTTAAAATATTTTTTTTTATTAATTAGAAAAAATCCTGCATCAGGTTCAATTAATCCAGTTATAATATCTAATAATGTGGTTTTTCCTGATCCTGTTTTTCCAGTTATTAGTGTAACTGTATTTTTTTTAAATTTTACATTTAAATTATTTAAAATTTTCTCTTTTGAACCAGGATATTTAAAATTTATTTTATTAGTAGAAAACTCTAAGAATGTAATATTATTTTGTTTGGTGATTTCTGTATTATTTTTTAAAAGAAAAGGTTTGTTTTCTTTTAATTCTTTTTTTAGATCTTTTAATATAGGGTTGCAAAAATTGAGTTTTTGATAACTTTTTGCCAGTCTAAATATTGAGGGTAATAGCCTAAAAGCTGAAGCTGACAAAACGCCTAGTTTTATAACTAAAATATTATAATCATTAAAATCTTTAGAAAAAAAATAAACCACAACTAAAATGATTAAAATCGCTACTAACTCTATAACGAATCGTGGAACGTTTGTAAAAAACTCATTCAAATGTGCATATTTAGCTCTCAAATAATTATTTTTTTCAAAAGAATTATAAAAAAAGATTTCTTTTTTTTTAATTTTTATATCTTTTATTGAATCAAAGCTTTGCATTATTACATTCAAAAAATTATTTTCATGAATGTTCACTTCTTTTCCAAATTTATAATTTAAATTTCTTACTAAGTAAAAAATTATAGACATCATAAATAACATCAAAATAACAATTACTGAGAAAATTTTATAATCTAAAAAAACTAAAAAAATAGATATGCCAATAAATACAACAAGTTCATTCATTAAAATTACTAAATTCATAAGCGCATGTCTAAAAATATTAATTGCACCTGTAGTATTATAAACTAGTTTAGAGTTTTTTTTATTTATTAAATAAATATATTTAGAATTTAGGTAGTTATTAAAAATATCATCTGCAATTCTTTTTCCAGATTTATTATAAAACATTGTGTCTAACCAAGTAAAAATTATTAGAAAAATATTTTTGAAAAAAAATACAACACCTAATACTAGTAAACTAATAAGAATTAAATTTTCATTTTTTAAGTTAAAGTTAGTTAAATTAAATATTTCATAAAAATACGAAAAGTTTCCTGATAATAAAACTGAAAAAAAAGGAATTATACTACCGATACTTAATATCTCTAAGAAAGTAGAAGCAAGCGTTAAAAAAAAAAGTATAAGTAAGAAATTTTTTTCTTTTTTATTGAGAAAATTGCAAACCAAGAATAGTTGTCTCATAAATTTTTTATTTTTTTTTAAATTCTTAATCTCGGTTATAGTTTAATTTTTAGAGTTATCTTGTTATTCTAGTAACTAATTTTGTTATATTTTTGTCTTCTGATAATATTTTTTTAACTATTTTCACAGATTTTTCTGGTTCGCTTTTAAATGCCAGTCTGTATAAATCCATCCAATTTTTATTATTTTTTGCTCTAACTGTTTCGATTTGTTTGATTGTTTTTAAATACGATTTAATTTTTTTTTTTTTTGATATCATTTTTATAATATCTCATTATAATCACTAAAAATTTAATGTCAAAACCTGATAAAATTAACTTAAACTCTAATTACCCAATGATTAAATGGGCAAAAGATCTTTTTCCGCTTTGTAGATCTCTTACAGGAGAAGGCACCAGAAAAACACTTTCTTATTTCAAAAAAATAAATAGCGAGTTTAAAGTAATCAAATTTAAAAGTGGTAAAAAAGTTTTTGACTGGAAAATTCCAGACGAATGGATAATAAATGATGCGTACATCCAGCATCAAACAAACAAAAAATTTGCAGAATTTAAAAAAAATAATCTTCATGTTGTCGGGTATTCGCAATCTATTAATAAGTCAATGTCGAAAAAAAAGTTGTTAAAAAATGTCTATACACAAAAATCTCAACCTAATTCTATTCCATACGTAACAAGTTATTACAAAAAAAGTTGGGGATTTTGTTTGTCGGAAAAGCAAAAAAAATTACTACCGGAAGGCAAATATAAAGTTTTTATTGATAGCAAATTTAAAAAAGGATTTCTTGACATAATGCATGCTGTAATCAAAGGAAAATCAAAAAGAGAAATTTTATTTACAAGCTATGTTTGCCATCCATCAATGGCTAACAATGAATTATCTGGTCCAGTTTTATTAAACGCTTTAATGAAATATGTAAAAACAAGATATCCAAAAAGAAAATTTAGTTATAGATTCGTTTTACACCCAGAAACAATTGGATCAATAGCTTATCTTTCTAAATTTAAAAATGTTTTAAAAAAAAATACAATTTGTGGTTTTAATTTAACTTGCGTGGGAGATGAAAGAGCCTACAGTATTGTTAATAGTCCTAGCGAAAATACCCTTGCCGATGAAGCCTTGAAAGCTGCATTAACTGGTAAAAAAAATTTAAAAATATACTCTTATTTAAGTAGAGGAAGTGACGAACGTCAATATTGTTCTCCAAAAATAAATCTCCCTTACTGTTCGTTTTCAAAATCAAAAGAATACCCTGAGTATCATACTGATAAAGATGATTTTAAAGTTGTGACTCAAAAAGGTCTTTTAGAATCCTTTGAAGTAATGAAAAATATAATAGATGCTTTTGAATTAGCGCTTTATCCAAAAACTCAAATTATTTGCGAGCCAAATTTAGGTAAAAGAAAACTTTACCCTACTATATCAAGAAAAGGGATTTATAATAATGAAGTTAAATTGAGATCTAATTTAATTGCTTATGCAAATGGTGCAAATTCAATTTTTAAAATTTCTAATTTATTAAACTTAAATTTAGACTTAGTTAGTAAAGAATTTAAAAAACTTAAAAAGAAAAAAATATTAAAATAGGCATGAGCATTGCTGAGCTAATTGTGTTTTAATTAAATATGATTAATAAAGAATTAAAAAAACTTAATATAATTCTAGACAACTTAAATATCAAAAAAGGTGAAAATATTTATCTTGGTGTAGATTTTATGAAGCTAGTTTCAACTTTTAAACTTCATAAATATAACAATGAAAAAATTGCAAACTCCATATTAAACTCAATACTTAAAAGGATTGGAAAAAAAGGTAATTTAACTATTCCTGTTTTTAATTTTGATACCGTAAAAACTGGTTTTTTTAATATACAAAAAACTCCTGGACAAAGCGGTGCCTTCGGCAACTTGCTTTTAAAAAAACATTACAAAAAACGATCTAAACACCCTCTTTATTCTTTTTTATTTTTTGGAAAAAAAAATAAAGAATTTATAAAAAAAGAATACCAAAACGCTGTTGGTCCTGACTCACATTGGAGTGATTTTATTAAAAATAATTTTAAGATTTTATCAATAGGTTTTCACTATAATAGATCGTTAACTATTACTCATTATTTTGAGAATAAAATTGGTGTTAATTATCGGTATAATAAAAGTTTTACTGTTAAATCTATAGATATTAATAAAAAAATTAAAAAAAAGATCTATTCATTTTATGCAAGGAAAATAAATATTTGTAAATTTTCTGCAATCACGCTTGACTGTGAAAGAAGATTATCAAGAAAGAAGATAAGTAAATTTTATAGATATAAAAAATTAATTTCTTTTAAACTTAATATAAAAGAAGCAAGTAAAGAAATTTTAAATAATTTTAAAAAATCAATTTCTTATGTTCCGCTCAAAAAGAAAAATAACAAAGTTCTTGATAGTAAAAATACGTTAAAAATTGAGGAATTTTATTTAAAAAAATAGTTAAGAAATTTTAATTATAACTCTGCCATTTATATTGTTATTTTTTTTGAGTACTTTTTTTATATCTTTAAAATTATATTCTTTAAATATACTATTTAAATTACTTGACTTACAAAGTTGAAAAATTTTTTTCATAACTTTTTCTCTTTCTATATTCGATGAAGACTCTGCATTTATTCCAATTAAATTTATCCCCCTTAAAATGAAGGGAAGTAAATTAATATCAGCATCATTTCCATCGACATTGCCTATTAAAATATATGTTCCACGATTTTCTAATTCTTTAGATCCTACAGAAATAATATTTTTACCTACGTTGTCTATAATTGCTGAATATTTGATTTTAAGTAAAGGAAGATTATTTTGTTTTTTAAAATAATCATGATCAATAATTTGACTTGTTCCTATTTTTTTTAAAAAATTAAAATTTTTTTTGCTTCTTGTTGATGAAATTATTTTAAAACCTAATTTAGATAAAAGAAAGACAGCAATTGAGCCCACTCCTCCTGTTGCTCCTGTTATTAAAATTGGTCTTGTTTTTTTATTCAAACCGTTTTCAATTAATTTGTTAATAGCTAAAATTGCAGAAAAACCTGCTGTTCCAAAAATTATTACTTTCTTTTCAGAAATATTTTTTGGTATTTTATATGCCCAGCTAGATGGAATTTTTAAATATTCAGCGAAACTTCCACTTTTTTCTACTCCAAGAGGTTTTGCTACTACTATAACTTTGTCGTTCTTTCTAAATTTTTTTGATCTTGACTCTAAAACTTTGCCAGTTGCATCAATTCCTGCAACATGAGGGTATTTTCTAATGAGTCCTGGATTTCCTTGACTCATTAATATGTCTTTATAGTTTATTGAAGAATATGAAACCTTTATCAAAATTTCATTTTTGTCTAAATTAACAAAATTTTTTTTTCCAAAATTAATTTTAATTTTTTTTCTTTTTTTTTCTAAATAAAGAACTTTATAACTATTTATTTTATTAATTTTATTTTTCATAAATTATTTTGATAAAAAAAACTTATTCGGGTTAATAAATGTAAAGGTGCCGTCAGACATTTTCTTTTTATTTAAAAAATATATAGATGCCTTGACTTCTACCATCCCTTTTTTATTTTTATTTATTTGACTTTTTATTGTTAATTCTCCCGTACCACTAATCTTTCCATAAAAATTGGATGAAGTTTTAGTTATTAAGATTGGTTTTTTTGAATTTTTTTCCAAAGTATAGATGAGCAACACACTGGCTTGAAGCATTGCCTCAATTTGTAAGCTACCAGGAAAAACAGGGTTTTTAATAAAATGACTTTTATAAATCCAATCTCTTTTTAATTTTTTAATGGCTACGAGTGATTTTTTTTTTTTGGATACGGAGGCATGGTCTATCATCAAAAATTGTTTAGAGATTTTGAGTATTTTTTCTAACTGTTTTTTTTTTATACGTTTAATCATTTACTCTCCGATTATTCTTGATAAAGTTTGTATAATGTCATATCCGTCCCATATTGGCGACATGTCAAAAGCTCTACCAAATGGAACAATTCTATCAATACCAGCAGGATTATTTTTTAATATAAATGTTTTAATTTCATCTTTGTCAAAACCAAAATAAGTTAATGTTTGATATCTATTTGTTATAATACTTTTTAAGCCCTTTAAACCCGAAATATCTGCTTCGATAAAAGTTCCAAAATGACATTGTAAGTTCTCTATTTCTTTTGAAAGCTTTTTTGTTTTAAGTTTAATGATTTGAATATTTTTTTTATCTGATACTAGCTCTAATTTAGATTTAATTATTAAGTCCTGAACAGAAAAAATTTTTTTATTTGTTACGGAAACATCGTTTGTATATTTTTTTTTAGTAATATCATTTAAAATATTCCAAAATTTTTTTTTAATTTGTGAATTTTTTTTTCCAACCCAAAATAAAGCCTGGGGTGACGAGCAACCTTGTTGATCCATTATATACGTATCGTTATAAAATTTGTTTACTAATAATTTAAGTTCTTCGGTAACTAACTGGGAGGCTTTTTTTGTGTTAATAATTGATATTGAATATCTATTGGCAAAGTATAGATCTAAGCACCTTGGGTTAGTATAATGTTTCTTAAATTCACTTATTGTTTTGTCTCCCCCCCAAATCAATCTTGCATTAACTAGTTTTGATAAATCTTCAGTTACATTATCTGTCTTTTTATATTTTATAAAACATATTTTATTTTTAATGTTTTTAAAATTTTTACTTTTTAAAATTTTTTTTATTGTATTATTTAATAGATTTACTTGGATAAAATTTCTCTCTGGCAGTCTAACGATGTTATTATTTCCGGACAGTAAACCAAAAGCGAATGAGTATGCGTAATTCATTGGAACATTAGAAGGGCATATGTGTAAAACAGTTCCCTTGCCTACAACTAACTCTTTTTTTGTATAGTTTTGTTTTAATTTTAATAGATTTGATTTTCTGCACCAAAAACTAAAACTTACAAGGTCAGGAAATTTTTTAGCTTTAGGATTTTTAGCAACAGTATTTGATAATGTATTTAAAAAATTTATAACTTCACTATTAAAAATTCCTATGGGTCCTTTCTCAAAATCCATATTTCCAATTACAAAATTAATTTTATTTTTTTCTTTAATGAACATCACTACAACCTCTTAATTCAGTGCCTTTGACTCTGCCAACTACTCTAAAATATTTTCCTAGTCTTCCACATTTACAATTGTCTTCCCCTTCAATAGCTCCGATATCCTCTGTTAAAATATTGTGACCAGGATAGCTTATAGGCAATAGTGAAAAGACTTGGATAAGTCCAACTTTTTTTGTTTTACATAATTCTAAATTTTTATCTCTAATTAGTATTTCTGAGAAAATTGATGAGTGTAAAAAACCATTTTCACATTCTAAAAAAATTGATCCCGTTTGTTCTATCATTCCATAATAATTATGAATTTTTTCAACTCCAGTGTACTTTCTAATTTTATTGTAAAATAATTCTTTTGGAATGAAATTATCTTCCATTTTTTTCCAACCACCTCCGTGAATTATTATACCTTTATTTTTTTTTAGTTTATTTTTTTTATTAATTAATTTTTTTACTAAATGTAACCATATAAAACTAGTGAAACCAAAAATAATAAAAGGTTCATTTGGATTTTTATCTATAAAATTTACTAACTTATCAATTTTTAATTTATAATTTTTATTCATTAAAAAAAAAGAATTATTTGCTAGCCTTGAAAAACCTTTTATTGCAGCTCCCCGTGCTGTTAAGCTATCTGAACCAATAATAGAATCTGGCGTATCAACAAAAAAAATTGTTTTAACTTTACTCTTTAAAAAATTATCTAATATTATTTCCAAAGCTCTAGATTGCAGCAAAGAAGTTTTACGATCTATATTAATCTTTGAAAGATTTGATTTACTTGTACCAGAAGAAGTGAAAGTTTTAGTTGATTGATTTGTATTAACAGAGGTTAAATTATAATTTTTAAAAATGCCGCTATGGACATAAGGTAAATCTATTAAATTTTTAACTTTTTTAAAATCTCTAAATAAACTTTGAGTTAATTTTTTATATGGGCTACAGTTTTTTGAGTGAAAAATAGTTAATTTTTTTTGATGATTTAAAAACCATTTAGTCTTAATATTTTTTTTAATTGAAAAAGGTTTTATTGAAAATATTTCTTTATAATTGATCATCTGTATTACGTTAACTTAGTAAAATCTATTTTACCCGAATTATTTCTGGGTATCTTTAAAATATATTGCAATTTAAATGTTGAGTCATGCATCCCTGTTTCTTCAGCTAATTTTTTTAAAATATCTAATTTTTTATTTTTTAAGGTGTAAAAAACTGTTATTATATTATTGTAATTCATACAAGCAACTTCATATCCGATCTTCATTAGTTTTTTTTCCACATCATCTAAACTAACTCTGATTCCATAAACTTTGGCTATTCTGGATTTTCTTCCATGAATATAAAAAAAATTATCATTATCAAAATAACCTAGGTCTCCAGTTTTTAAAACCTCTTTGTTTTCATCGAGTTTGTTCAAATCTTTTACATTTTCACAGTATCCCATACAAACATTTTTTCCTTTTATTACTATTTCTCCTATTTTGCCGGGTGTGTAAATTTTTTTGTTATTTTCATCCTCTAACCAAATTTTTACTGATTTAATATTTTTTCCTATGCTTCCATTTTTTTTAAATGCATACTTCCAGTCAAGAAAAGATATTCTTGGTGATGCTTCTGTTTGACCATACATAGATATGAATTTTAAATTTTTTGATTTACAAAATTTAATTATTTTTAAAGTTAAAGTTTCGTCAAGCTTTCCACCAGCTTGTGTTAAAGTTTTTAGGGAGGGTGTGTATAAATTTTTCAGCCCATATTTCAAAAAAATTTGATACATGTAAGGCACACCACTTAATGTGGTGATTTTATTTTTTTTATAGTTTTGCCAGAAAGTTTTTTGCATTATTGACTGGTTGTTTACATAAATAGAGGCGCCTTTTTCAAGATGAGTATTTACAATTGAAAGACCATAACTATATGTAATTGGCATAGTACAAATAGCTCTGTGAGATGATTTTATTTTTAAATAATCTATAATTGAGTCTGAATTATTTTTTAAGTTTTTTTTCGAAAGTCTTACATATTTAAGTGACCCAGTAGTACCCGATGTTGGCAACAACAAACATAAATTTTTGTTTACAGGGGTTTTATTTTTTTTTAAATTTTTGCTCACACAATAATCTAAATTATCTTTAATAAATAAAAATTTTTTATGTAATCTATTTTTTTTAAAAAAATCTGAAGGACAAATTAAATAGGGTGATTTATAATTCTTTATAATTTTTAAAATTTTCTCTTTTGAGGTTTTAGAATCAATAAGTAATATGACACAATTATTTCTTATTAGACTTATATAAAATATAATTGATAAAATCGAATTATCTGAAACAAGAATAACAAAAGATTGTTCAGATATAATTTTTTTTAATTTAAAAGACTCTGAAATTAAATTATTATAGGTGAATTTTCCTAATTTATCACAAATTAAAGCTATTTTATTTTTGTGGTCTTTAAAATTTCTAAAAAGCATGAATATAAAAATTTACCTTAACTTTTCAATAATTTTTTTTGCAATTTTTTTTGCAGATAAGTTATGATAGTTTAATAGGTAATTATAAGTACCCGTAGGTCCAAACTTATTTGAAAGATTTAGATTTAGGATGTTTTTTTTTAAACCGTTTTTAGCTATTATCTCTAAAATTGATGAGCCTAAACCTCCAACCGAAGAATGCTCTTCTATAGTTGTTATATTTTTAAATTTTTTAATTAATGTAAGAATATTTTTACTTAATGGTTTTATTGTATGTATATTTATAAGCTGCGCAGATATTTTTTGTTTCTTTAAAATATCTAAAGCATTTAGGGCTTGTGCTGAAACAGAGCCAGTAGATAAAATCAACATATCTGTTCCTTTTGAAATGGTTGTCGCGTTACCAAATTTATAATCATAATTTTTTTTATAAAGATTAGGACTACCTGGAACGCCAGTGAGACGAATATAACTAGGACCACGTTTTTTAAAAGAATAATCAAATAAAATTTTTCCTAACTCTGCAGGGTCAGCTGGTGATGAAATATTTAAATTTGGCACTGTTTTCATGATTGCAATATCTTCTAAACCGAAATGACTATTTCCCAAGTAGGCCATCGAAACACCACTGCCTAAAGCTACCAAATTGACGGGATGTTCCATGTATCCCAAGTTCATACGAATCTGTTCACTTGCTCTCATAGACAAAAAAGGTGCAAAAGAAGTAGCAAATACCTTGTACCCTTCTTTTGCCAGTCCTGCTGCAACTCCAATTAGATTTTGTTCGCTAATTCCGACTGATAGATATTTTTCTGGAAACATTTTTTTAAATCTATCTAAACCTGAAGACCTTCCTAGGTCAGCTGATAACACCATTAGTTTTTTATTTTTTCTAGCAATTTCAATCATAAATTGACCAAACATAGCTCTAGGTCCCATTTTGGACCATTGTCTTGACATTTCATTGTTAAACTTAAACATTTTATAAATTTTTTACTGCTTGCTCGTAAAGATTTTTCGTTAATCTTCCATGGTGCCAATCATTATTGTTCTCCATAAACTTAACGCCTTTGCCTTTAATAGTTTTTGCAATTATTGCTGTTGGCTGATTAGTTTTTTTTGAATGTAAACATTTGTAAATATCTTTTAAATTATGTCCATCACAAACTAATGTTTTCCAACCAAATCCTTCCCATTTTTTTTTAATATCTTTTACGTTCATTTTAGGCCCAATTTTCCCGTCATTTTGAAATCCATTACAATCAACTATTGCTGTCAGATTTGTTAAATTTGATTCAGTTGCGGATATTGCTGCCTCCCATACTGCCCCTTCATAACATTCGCCATCTCCTAAAACTACATATATAGATCCTTTTTTAGAAATTTTTTTATAGGCAATAGATATTCCAATGCCATACGAAAGACCCTGTCCTAAACTTCCATTTGAAGATTCAATTCCAAGTTTTTCATTCATGATGGGGTGGGCTATAAAATCACTTCCATTACTTTGAAATGTTTCTAGTTTTTTCTTTTTTATAAAATCCGCACAATGTAAAGCGCTTAATAAAGCTAGGAAACCATGTCCTTTACTTAAAATAAATCTATCACGCGGACGTTTTATATTAATATCTAAAACATCTCCATAGAGAACCGCCATTATATCTACAATTGATAAGGCGCCACCTATATGTGAGGGTTCACCACACTTGAAACTAGTTTCAAGTATAGTCTTTCTCATTCTTTTAGAAAATAGTTTTATTTTTTCAAATTTATTTTTCATTTCAAAAAATAGTTCCACCATCAATTTTGATTGTTTGGCCATTTATATGTCTTGCTTTATCAGAACACAAATAAGTTATTAGATCTGCAACTTCTTCAGCAGTTCCTATTTTTTGATTAAAAGAATTATTTATAATCTTTTGAATATTTTTTTTATCCATTTTCTTTAACATTTTTGTTTTAATAATACCGGGAGCAACTGAATTAACTCGAATTTTATAATATCCAAATTCATTTGCCATTATTTTAGAGGCAAACATTAAAGCAGATTTACTAGTGCCATAAGCTAAATTTCCTCTCTCAGGAGTTAAGCCAGAAATAGAGCCAATATTTATAATTGAAGAGTTTTTAGATTTTTTTAAAAATTTTAAAAGAAGTTGCGTAATTCTTATTTGTGAGAAGAAATTAACATCAAAAATATTTTTAATTAATTTTATTGATGTCATTTCTGTAATTGAACCGCTAGCTTTTCCTGCACAATTAATTAAAATATTAATAGATTTTTTTTTTTTATATAAATGATCTATTTTTTTTTTGACCTGATCTTCATTTGTTATATCAAACTCAATAATATCTATAATATTTTTTTTATATTTTTCAGTAAAATTAAGAAATTTTTTATCTTTTTTTCTTACTGAGCAAATTATCATTGCATTATTTTTAACTAAAGATTTAATGATCGCTTTTCCAATGCCTCCATTGGATCCGGTAACAAAAGCAATTTTTTTAGATAGCATAAAATAATATATTATATATTTTTGAAATTAATTCTATGTTGATTATTAAGCTTTTTATATATCAGTTTTCCTATTTTATTTTCATTTTTAAATTTTAGCTTGTTATCAATAATTTTGAGTCTTTTTTTAACCATTTTTGATGTAAAATAAGCCTCTAATAAATCCAGTTCTATCAAGCTCTCGAAATCAATTAATTGATTTGAAATGTCTTTTTGTTTCTTTTTAAAAGAATTAATTTTGTTAATTAATGTTATAATCTTATTTTTATTTTTACTTGAGGATAAAATTTTTTTTGTAAATATTTTAATGTTTACCGAAGATGTAAATTTTGGCATTTTTTTAATTTTAGACTCTGGAATTAATTCGTCTAATAAAGATTTAAATTCTCTTATATTTAATTTTTTTTCCATATAATTGTTTTATTTAAATAGGTGTGATTTATTTTTAATATTATCTGATATCTTTAATGCCAACGCAGTTATAGTAGCAACAGGGTTAACTGCCGAGGATGTGGTAAAAATACTGCTATCTAAAATAACTAAATTTTTAACATCATGTGATTGGCCAAATTCATTTACTACTGATGTTTTTTTGTCCAACCCCATTTTTGCAGTTCCCATTATATGCCAGCCTGTGTGTTTGACTGGACCAAATGCTTTTATATTTATTGCTTGTGCTTTTTTCATTAACATCTTTCCTTTTTTCAGCCCATCTGAGAGCATATGTTTTGAATTTTCACTTAATTTATAATTTATTTTAACACCAGGTATTCCGTTAGAGTCTCTAGAATTTCTGTCCAAAGAAATATAATTCTGCTTTTCAGGCAGGTCTTCACAAATAATAGCTAAAGAAATTTTGTGTCCATAATTTTCAAAGAAATTATCATGAAATTTTTTTCCAAAATTTAATTCTTTAAATTTATTTAAAGAAATAGCTGTTTCTAACGGCGCAGCACCTCTTAAAACTTGAATAGTATATCCTCTTTTAAAATTATTTTTTAAACTTGTTTTGTAAAATTGATGGCTATAAATACAACAGCCACTCGGGCCACGATTTGAAGATAAAAAATTTTTAAACTTACCCTCGACAAATCCTAAAGGATGTAGCATTAGGTTTTTTCCTACTAATCCTGAGCTATTTGCTAAACCATTAGGATAAGATTTGTTAGATGAATTTAATAACAATCTTGGCGTTCCTATACCGCTACATGCGAGAATTACTATTGATGCCTCTTGAAATCGTTCTATATTTTTTTCATCAAAATATATCACTCCTGTAGCTTTGCCTAATTTATCTAATTTAATTTTTGCAACCCTGTGGTTGGGAAACAGCTTAACTCCATTTTTTAATGCCATTGGCCAATACGAATTATTAGCTGTTGTTATAGAATCTTTGTTTCTTTTTTTTATTTTTGAAGTATTTATCCCGCTGTAAGATGGCCACCAATGCCATTTTAATTTATTAAAAGCTTTAGCCATTACTTCTCCTGCAAAATCTAATTTTACCGGAGGCGATAGTTTTTTAATTTCTGGATACGCAGGATCACCTATTAATCCTGCAACTGACATCATTTTTTCATTTAATTCGTAATATTTTTTTAAATCTTTATAATTTAATGGCCAGTCACTTCCTACTCCATCTAATGAATTTGCTTTAAAATCGGAAGAATGAAACCTCGGCACGTGTGCGGAGTATAGTACTGTTGAGCCTCCAACTGCATTAAAATTCGATACAGAAATTTGAGATTTTTTGTCATTGATTGGATAGTCGCTTATTAATTTTCTTATATTTGGATTAACATTAAACTTTGAAAGTTTTAAGCTTTCATAATTTTCAGATTTTTCATCAAATTCTTTTTTACTAAGATTTGGGCCTTGTTCAAAGCATGCAATGTTTAAATTAGTTTTACTTAAATTCCAGGCTGCGGCTGCACCTGCAGGTCCTGCCCCAACTATCAAAACATCTACTTTGTTATTTTTCATTAAATAATTAAGAATTGGCAAATATTGTTAAAAATATTATTTTGGTAAATATTTTTTTAATATATCAGGAAATGTAATAGTCATTACCGCTTCACAAGCTACTGTTCCGTTTGTGTAACCTAAGCCAGTTCCTTTGCATATTCCTCTTTTCCAAGAATTTACCTTTGTTTTAATAATTAATTTGTCTCCTGGTTTTATTTCTTTTTTGAATTTTACCTCGTGTGAAATGGCGTGTGTCACCTTACCTTTGTTTCCTGGTAGTGTAGTTAGTGCAACCGTTAACATTTGTGCTAAAGCTTCTAATTGCAATACTCCTGGAACATTTGGATTTCCAGGGAAATGTATAGGGAAAAACCACTCGTTGTTTGAGAAATTTTTATAACCTTCTGCGTAAACACCAGGTTTGACTTTAGTAACAAAATCTATCATCAAAAAAGGGTATCTATTAGGTTGATAGTTTAGAAGCTCTGTGCTGTCTAGGCTAAATTCTTTCAAATTTTTCCTTTTCATAAAAAACTTTTACCTTTCAAGTTTTAACTTTGTATTTTTTTAGGATTTTTTTCCCTGTATTGAAGGAGCTAAAATCAATTATATCGTCCATCTCAAAGGTAATTTTAAAAACATCTTCTAATTTAGCTATCATACTCATATGTCCAACTGAGTCCCATTGTGGAATTGAGTTATACTTTATATCTTTTTTGAGCTGTGAACTTTTTAATTTAAAGCTTTTAATAAATACTTGCTCGTATTTTATTTTATTGTCCATATTAAATTAAATTTATATATTTCTGAGGCTTTAAAATCAATTAACATTACCATATTTAAATAAAAAAAGGCCAGCAAATAAATGCTGGCCTTTTTGTTTTTCAATGTAAATTAATATCAAATCGTATTTTATAAAAAGTGTATTTCTTGATACTGAAAATTTTTTTCAGTGCATAAATCAAGCCAATTGAGCTATTAGTACTGGTCAGCTTCACGTTTTACAACGCTTCCACACCCAGCCTATCAACGTAGTGGTCTACTACGGCTCTATAGGAAGAACTAGTTTTGAGGTAAGTTTCCCACTTAGATGCTTTCAGCGGTTATCTTTTCCATACTTAGCTACC
>Ga0307986_10000938_pt1 | contig 21542 bp, 13 predicted proteins | sample EllFjometageno82_FD_203170 | JGI IMG/M metagenome (GOLD analysis project Ga0307986, IMG submission 203170) | Marine microbial communities from Ellis Fjord, Antarctic Ocean - #82 | ecosystem: Environmental > Aquatic > Marine > Unclassified | place: Southern Ocean | collected 2014-10-09
ATATCACACCGCCACCTCAGTCTGGATGTGATGTAGGGCGCCAGTGCGTCTCAGGTGAATTTTGCGATTCGGGTACGTGTAGTACATGTGATACATGCACGGACACCTCCGTTAAGGCAGCCTGTGAGTGGAATACTAACGCCACATGCGAACCACCGTCTGAATGTGATATAGGGAACAAGTGCGCAGCGGGTGAATTTTGCGATTCGGGTACATGTACTACATGTGATACATGTACGGACACCCCCGTTAAGGCAGCCTGTGCGTGGAATACTAACGCCACATGCGAACCACCGGGTCCGAAGGAAGGGATGAAATCATGCGGTATGAATATGACTAGACAACGTGCCGACGGCCCCAACACTAGTTGTGTGGCATGTCCACCGGGTACATATAGTCTAGCCACTAATACCCAAGTATGCACCTCGTGCGTCCCGGGCAGACTCGCAGACAACAAAATGTGCACCAATGATGACGATAGGGTTGCTAACGATTGCGCCCAGACGAGTCAGGAATCATGTGTTCATTGTCCACCGGGCACCGTTGTAGAAGGGACCGTGTGCAAGGCCTGCGCGGGTAATCTATTCCAACCTGCCATAAACGGAACCAAGTGCATTACTTGTCCGGCGGACGCGGATGTCGGTCGGTACGCGGCGTATAGTAATGCCGTATGTAATGCCAACACGACAAGTATCGTACTGGGGGTAATCACCACCGCATCGGAATCCTCTTACGACGTGACTATTACAAATAATTCGTCTATGCCGTTTACACTAAATGATTTTGTATTACAAATAAACGATGGGGTCGAGACCGGCGGGGCGGTGTTTACCGATTATACGGCTAAATCCGGTAAATCGAAGAGCGCAATCCAATTTACCGCGTCCACCCAGTGCACATCAACTAAACCGTGTACGTTAACACCCGCTACTCCATCCCCTGTAATCGGACATTTCACAACATCATCTATACATATCTCGGGTTCCCAAAAGTTAAATGCTAGTTACATTAATAGCAGTAAAAAAATATATGCACAGGGCGGTGGCGGATTGACCATTCCACCCGGGACAACGTACACCCTTATGCCAGGGGTGGGGATTACCGACGGACCGTTCGCGCTTATAATGTATGTCCAGAAATCACCCGGTGTGTACTACGCGGGGATCGAAGCATCCCCCGAGGGAACTTCCTCTCCCGGGGGTGAGAATATATAAAACTATTTTAATATAATTTTTTATTTATTAAAAAATTATACTTTTTTAACTCTCTTAATACTACTGATGAGTTCGATCTTCCCGGTCTGGTTGAATTTCTTGAATTTCTTCTCGATTGTCGGATTCCAGGTATGTATTACTTTATGTCCCTTGCGATTATCCGTTATTTTGAAGTTGGTCTGTGAGGTAGCTTTATTATTACCGAAAAAATACACGTTCTTCCACGAAAACCCCTCGTTGCACGGCATCTTTTTCAGGTCCCGGCTCATATACGGTGGTATGGTGGTGGCAGCTTTAAAAAAATGCCGTTGCGCGGACGCATAATACCAATCCTTGGTCACCCGGTCCGACTTGCGTTGCTGGTCGTAATAGTTCTTGGAGTGTTCTTTTTTAATTTCATTCGCTTCCTTGATAACAAGCTTGGCTGCCATTTTTATCTTATTCTTTTCGTTCACCACTGACGTATTATCTTTTCTGATTCGGTCCAGCTCGCCGTCCAGCTCGCCGTTCTCGAGCGAACTCAGCCGCGCGGTCAGGGTTGAAATGGACTCGTTATATTCGTCAACAGAAGAGACTAATTTTTCTATATTAGCCTTGACGAACGCTTGATCAAATTTAGAATTCTTAAAATTCTGCACCCGCGAATCGGTATGGTCGAGTTTTTTCTGCAATGACAATATTTCACTATTTATTCTTATTCTTTCAATCCGTCTACCGTCTGTTATTTGGGTTCCTGAACGACTCATTAGTTATCTTTACAATTAGGCCAACATTTGTTTAAATAACAACATTATTTTTATGAAACGTGTTACCAGGGATGTTGTAAAAATCAACAGTCGCTTTTTTTAGTCGCTTATCAGTCCCGTAATCGTACTCTAGATTGAGCGCTTCCCAAGTAAGCGCGTCGCCCATGGTGATTGATCGGTCCAAGTTCTCCGATAGTATATTATCGACATCTGCGGTCGATATGGTTGATGTTTTTGTTTTGAAATATAAAGCCCACCCGTAATCTATCAGGACGACGGTGTTGTCCGATCGACGAAACATTACGTTCTCATCGTGTATATCAGGGTACACAATCCCCCGTCTGTGTAATTCGGGTAAAATTTTATTCTTTAGTTTATCATATGTATATTTCTTGGAATACCTATTCTGATCCAATCGCTCCTGGATAATATACGCTGTATTGTTGCACGTCCAAATATCGAAGATTTTAGGCGCGTGTTTCCATCCGGATAATACACGTAGTGATTTCAATTCCTGTCGGAACTCGTGGTCGTCCGGTTGAACTTTCATTATATAACGACAGTTATAAAATTGGTTATGCGGGGTGACCAAATACACGCTACCGACCGCCCCAACCCCAATTTTTCGCTTCCTCGACCATAATTTTTTCTTGCGACAATTTTGCAAAATACTAGTTATCGGTTTCGTCGATAGTACCGTTGGGATGCTTTGCATCGCCCGTATTTGTTTACCGACTGTGCTATTTTCGGACACGTACCTACTAGTACATGGATTTAAAATTTGCCCTCTCATTTACTTATATGATATATAAAATCGTTTAACTTTTATATATAATGTATAAGAATATACGATCGCCTTATATATAATGACTGATTCTATATTCCCTTATCATTGGTACATAGATACCAAAGAAAAAGAGATTACTTCCATTCGAATTTACGGGTTAAATAAGCAGAATAAGAATATATGCTTGCGCGTTACTGATTTCACCCCGTGTGTATACGTGGAACTTCCGGCTGAAATCAGCTGGAGTGTCTCCAAGGCCCAGTTGCTGAGTAATAAATTAGATAATATAATGGGTCGTCAGATGGCGATTACCAAACAACTTGTTCATAAAAAAAAATTATACGGAGTCCAGCTTAATAAGGACGGGACGCGTAGATATTTCCCATACCTAAAGTGCTCGTTTTCAAACGCGGCGGATGCTAAAATACTGGGGTACAAATTGAAGAAACCAGTCAACGTAATTGGGTGTGGGGTATTGTATTTAAAAGTTCATGAGTCGGACGCGAATCCTATTCTGCAGCTTACCTGTAGTCGGAAGCTGTCCACGTCGGGGTGGTTGCGTTTCAAAGGGGTGGAAGAACCGGTTACGGAAATGGTGACGTCGTGCGATCACGAGTACACGGTCCTGTCCAAGAATTTGAAGAAATATGACCGGGATTTGCTACCCAATCCGCTGATCATGTCGTTTGACATTGAGGTGAACTCGCATAACCCTAGTAAATTCCCCGATGCCCAAGTACCCGGGGATAAGATATTTCAAATATCGTGCGTGTTGTACCGAGATGGCGATCAGGGATCGTTATCCCCCTACCTGTTAACGCTGGGGGATCCGGACCCGGAAATTACGGGTTCCGACATTCAAATTATACGGTTCGCGACCGAGCCCGCGTTAATCGAGGGGTTTTCGACCTTTATCAAGGACAAATCCCCTAATATTATAACAGGGTATAATATCCTGATGTTCGACATACCTTATATCATAGATAGATCCAAGCTGCACAAATGCTACCAAGAATTCGCGAAGCACGGATTTCACAAATTCAACACGGCCGATGAGAAAACGATCAAATGGTCCTCGTCGGCGTACAAAAATCAGGAGTTCCAGTTCCTGGACGCGGAAGGTCGATTATACGTCGATTTGCTACCGCTTATCAAGCGAGATTACAAGCTAAGTAATTATAAATTAAAAACGGTAGCGGAGCATTTTATCGGGGAGAGTAAGGATCCGCTGAGCGTGCAGGGGATCTTCAAATGCTACCGAATAGGATCGATTCGGGATGACGACGGGACGTACGGTACTACAGCGAGGAAAGCAATGGCCATATGCGGTAAATACTGTGTTCAGGATAGTGTTCTAGTGGTTAAGCTCATGGACAAGCTGAAAATATGGCCCGGGCTGACTGAGATGGCAGCGACGTGCCAGGTGCCTATTATATCCCTGTACACACAAGGACAGCAGATACGAGTGTTTTCGCAAGTGTATAAATTCTGCATGTACAATGATATAGTAGTTGAAAAGGACGCGTACGTAGTGACGGATAACGAACGATACACGGGAGCCCACGTATTCCCTCCTATCCCGGGTAAATACCGACAAGTCGTTCCTTTCGATTTCGCTAGTCTGTATCCCACTACAATTATCGCCTATAACATAGACTACCATACATTCGTCACGGACGAAACTATACCCGACGAATTGTGCCACGTGATGGAGTGGCAGGATTGCATAGGCTGCGAACACGATCCGAAAACCGTACGCAAAAATACGCTAAGCGAATACATACAGGTCGAGCAGGACAAAATAAATAAAATAAGAGAGCGGAAGAACAAAGCAGGCGTCAGCATCGCGCAAAAACAGGCCATGATGGAGCATATCAACCGCATCAAAGAAGAATTAAAACCTTATATGGTCGAGCGGGCGGACATCAATAAATCCAAATCCAAGTTTCCCATGTGCGTCAAGCGCCGATATAGATTCTTAAAAGAACCCAAGGGCGTGTTACCGACTGTGCTCCAGAATTTACTCGACGCGCGTAAACATACGCGTAAGGTGGACATGAAAGCATGCAGCGATGAATTGGCCCTGCTCCAGGAGACGGGGACCGACATCGCGCGCATAAACGAATTAACCAGTTTGTTGGATGTACTGGACAAGCGCCAGCTGGCATACAAGGTATCGTGTAATAGTATGTACGGCGCAATGGGGGTCCGTCAGGGGTATCTACCCTTTATGCCGGGTGCGATGTGCACTACTTACATGGGTAGAGTGAATATCGAAAAAGTGGCCGATATCATACCTTCCAAATTCGGAGGGCAGCTTATTTACGGCGACACGGATTCCAACTATATCCACTTCCCGGCCAAGAAAACCGCACAGGAGACGTGGGACTATGCTATCTACGTCGCGGAGGAGTTAACCAAATTGTTTCCACCCCCGATCGAACTGGAGTTCGAAAAGGAAATTTACGATTTTTTCTTCATACTCACCAAAAAAAGGTATATGTATCGTAAATGTTTACGGGACGGCGTGGTGCAACCTAAAATAGGTACCAAGGGGGTTCTGCTGGCGCGACGCGATAATTCTAAATTTGTGCGAGATGTATACGAGCGGGTCATTTCAATGATAGCCGATGAGAAACCCAAGGAACATGTGCTCAGTTACGTGGCGGACCAGGTTATTCTTACCTGCGCTGGTGGGCGACCGGTGGACGATTTCGTGATAACCAAGTCGGTGGGTAATTACGGAGATGTCACACCCGAAACGCAACTAGATGATAAAGGACAGCTCACCGGAAAGGCGTTAATAGGCGAATATACCGCGCCGTTGTTACCGTTTGACAAAGAGTCACCCGAATACGTAGAAGCGTTAACCAAGAAGAACGTATCGAGCGCTCGAGAATATTACCTGAGCTGCCTGCCGCCGCCGGTGCAACTGGCCGATCGCATGAAACGACGAGGTGTATGGGTCGACACGGGCACGCGCCTGGAATATGTGGTCACCGACCCCGAAAATCACACCTCCAAGCAATCGGAAAAAATAGAAGATGTCGAGTATATGAAGCATCACAACTACGTTATCAAGATAGATTATTTTTATTATATCAAGGCGCTGGCCAACCCGCTAGACCAAGTTTTATCGGTCGCTTTCAAGGACGTTACCGATTTCGTGTTGAAACTTTACATTTATATTTACAAGCATCGCAATAAGGTGATGTCGCAGATTAAAGAACATTCGTCGGCAATGGTCGTGTTTCGTGAGGCAACAACAGCACCCGTATAAAATCGACTTATTATAATATTTTCAGAGTACATTATAAAAATGGGTATTGTAACACTTGACAACTTGTGTTTTGAATTTCTGAGGCTATACACCTCACGGGACCTTATTCGGTTCGATAACACGGATGATATGTATAACCGGATCATCGACCGCGCGTTCCACCCTCGTATGGAACCGTATAAGGGGGGTTTTTATGACTGGATGTTAACCCAGCCTTTATTTTTGACGCTGTCGGACACCATTCACATATTTCATTATATAAGCGATTATCATATCAAGGTGGGTATCGAGAACGGAATCGTATACAGCGATTACGAATTAACGCGTATCAGCTTGGATAGCGAATACACGTCCGATCAAACGATTCGCATGTACGCGATTGCGCTCATGTATTCAAACCGTAAAAAAGCCACGCGGTGCATCGATCGCGCGATCCGGAAATTAACCGAGACGCGAGACGCGTTGTACGCTAACCTTATCTACCGAAGCAGCACGGACGACGAATTCGAGGAGTGGGTTAATGCCCACTCGCTGACTCGGTTGGTGAAGGCTGGTGACCACACCAATATCAACCCGCCAGTACTGGTGAGATGCACCGCCAGGGACGTATCACTGTTCACCTATGTTAAACAGTGCGTTCAAGCCCAAATAGGGATCGAGGATATCGAACTCATGTTCGAATCAAGAGTCAAACTACGCCGAAGCAAGCGGTTGAAGAAAAGTCGCTAAATATAATTTTATTATTAACTTAAATAAAATTATAAACTATGTTAATGTTGTTTATATCAGTCGTTATTATACTATACTTTGCGGGAGTTTACCAGGTCGAATCTTTTTCCTCGCGAGAAGAGAATATACACGACGTGTCTAATGTACAGTCAACAACCAACGTATTCAACGGGATACTTAAACGCGATTTACCAATGGTAATTTTTAATTTTTTCCGAACGATCTTTATCGGGTGGAGCGGATAACCCGTTTTTTTTTATAATTTATGTATAAATTATAAATGCCTATATCCGATACCACGTGTGTTATTCTAATAAGTACGGTATTGCTGCTTGGATTGATTAGATTGAGCTGGTGTCTCTACGGGAAGTACACCAACACCGAAATTGCGTGGAAATGCCCACTGACCAGTAACGGTATAAAAAATACCATCCTAATCATGTTGTGTCTCATCATCATTATATTATTGCTACGGGTCCGACCCTAGACCAACGTTATATTATATAATTTATATAAATACTTAATTAAAGTATACGCGCTCCACGGAGCATTGTCCACCCCGCCGCGTATCCGCTCGGCGATGGTCGACGGGATTAAATGCACGGCATTATACTGGTCGACCACATCGGTGATATCATCGACCGTCCATATTTTATATTCAAATCGCTGTCTGGTTACATCCATTACATATTTCTCGTTTAGAAATTCGGTCACTGTGGGGTCATTAATCAACCAGCGCAACCATTCAACTTCGGTGGACGGAATACCGTATAAGCTAGTAAATCCATCCTCTGTGATGATGTGATCGGTGATATACTTGGTATTATCTGCCGGTACGCACTTCGCGGTATTTTTACTCCACGTGTTTATGTTTTTACCCAGTATACACTGCCGGGTATCATCGGCGTACATAACCGACATACACTTATCGAACGACGAGCAATGCTGTTTGCACATCGTAAAGTCGGGCACGCCCGGTATAGTACCCAATATATCAGCTGGGACACCGCTATCGAAACAATCCTTCGATACCCGTTTACGGATAGCCGGTTGGATGGTGAATTTCCGGTCATAATTCTTAGCGGTGGGTGTGTTATGACGAGTCTCGGGGTCCACGCGGGCGTTCCTAGTGTAAAACTTGGTTTTCAAACTCTCCCGTGGGTATTCCATGTCATAGTCGTTGTTATCCCAGGTGTTCCTACTGCAGTGATGATCCCCTTTAACCAACGTACACACTGACTTGTTCAACCCGACCGCGTCGGCCTCTTTGTAATTATAACCACTGCAGTATGGAAACGCCGTGAGACAGCTAGCGCCGCACTCGTCGCGGCTGATATTATCCTGTCCATCGTCATTCCCCGACTTACAAAATGTGCTCGTATTCCGGGCCTTGTTCATGTCGTTATTCCATTCCGTAAAAGACCCTTGGAATTTATTAACACATTCAGGTGGGGTGGGTGTCTCGCGGCCCCGAGCCGCTTTTACTATTCCATTCACTCCGCCTTTGACGGAGGGATCCCCCACGCATCTAAGCGACGGGGGGTTTGTTGGATTATCGGGTATATATCCAAGCTGTTGCGAACATGACATTTCGCAGCTATCATCGCCGAAAAATTTCTCATTCCCAACACTCGCACTACCCGGGTTGTTATACTTTAGGCATTCATTTAAGTTGGCGTACATGGGCGGGATTATCTGATTACTAGGGCATGATTGATTATCCATACAGGTCTGTTCAGTGAGAATACCGGTATTACTAGAACTATCGGGATTAGTAGCACACACCGTGTCATCTCCAAACGCAAACTGGGTGGTGGGACATGTGATACCGCAACTATCGCCTTCGCGTAACACGTTATCAGCTGGACACATGCTCGATTCAGCACGCGCGCCATTAGTTGTTATTGTACACGTCTGTTTGGGCACACACGTATTCACGGTTTCCGGACCGTGTGGCGTACATTTAACATTAACACCTTCGGTCGTCAAAGTGCCATCATTCATGTTTAATTTATAATCGCCGTCACAGGTAATGGGGCATTCCCCCTCGACCGGTAAATAAGGACATGGGGTTGGCCGTGTGCCGTTAGTAGGAGTCGTCAATACCTTACACCCGCATTGTTGAGATTCAAATCCGTTACCGGTTGTACAACCGGTACGTGCCCCGACAGGTGTCAGGGGGGACTCGCATATCAGGGTGCAATCATTGGAGTCAGGATCGTCACAGTGTATACCCCTCGAGTAAGCTGGGTTACGAACCGACCTAGGTTTGGTACACATGGTCTGTTTAGTGTCGCGTAGGGTTGTCAAATAAACAACAACTAACGCGATAATTATTAAGACAATGTACATATTTATTATATATATATATTATATTCACAACATCATTATAGTGAATATAATATAATTTTAAAATCTAAATCGGTCCGATAAAATCGATACAAAATATTGTTACCGGTTCTAGAATAAATGATGTCATTACATGAACTTTTAACAAAAACTGCTATCGATAGCACGGATACTAATTGGCATACCCATGTTAGCATGGTCCAGCCACGCGGGAAATTCCAATTTAATAGAACAACCAACGAGGAATTTTTCAACATGTATTGCGACACCATGATATCAAATCCCACAGGTATAATGGGGATCGCGGAAAAACCGCAGTTATATACGCCGGTGCGGGTTGATATAGATTTAAAATTAGAAGACGATAAATTAGGGACTATTGTGAACGGGCATTTATATTCATTGAAACATGTAAAGCAGATCGTGACGGCGTACCAAGACGTGCTCAGGGAGATTATATCACCGGACGAACTCACCGATAAACATCTGGTGTGTATTCTGCTCGAGAAACCTATCTATTATATTTCAGCGGGTGATAAACGGTACGCCAAGAATGGATTCCATCTGCATTTCCCATCCACATTTTTATCAAAGGTGGACCAGAGCATCCATCTGATGCCCCGCGTTAAAGCGAAAATTAAACACCTCAACGTCTTCGGTGATATCGGCATACCCGATTCCTCGTCCCTCGTCGATGATTGCTGCACTACCGTGCCGTGGTTACTGTACGGTAGCCGCAAATCCGAAGATTCCGAGGCGTACATGTACAGTAAGATCTACGACAAAGACTGCGCGGAGGGGTCCATCACTAGCTTGATGGGTGATTACCACATTTTCGACGACGACGAGAAACGAATCCGGATCGGGGGGCGTATAATGTATTACTTACCCAGGGTGCTGAGTATCGTGCCGTACGGTCGCAAGACGGTTAATCTGAAAGCAGGTATCGAGGTTATCGGAAAACAACGCACATGCACTAAGATTAGAATCAGCCAGCCCACCGCGTCGAAAGACGTGTCGGAATTGCTAAATACATCGGCTGAGTTGCTACAGTTACTCGACCGCGCCCGCGCCGACGATTTCAACCAGTGGATGGGTATCGGGTGGGTGCTGTTTAACATAGGTAACGGATGTGAAGAAGCCCTGGATCAATGGCTGGAGTTCTCGTCCTGGTCCGAAAAATACGATGAGAGTAAATGCATATACGAATGGGGGCGGATGGTGAAGAAAGATAAAACCATAGGAACTCTTCGGCATTTTGCCAAGAAAGACTCACCCGACAAATATAACGTCTTTATTAAGGAGTATGCGAGCCCCATACTTAAGAAATCCCTGGACGGATCCCACAATGACATTGCGAGGGTGTTGCATACTTATTTCCAGGACGAATTCGTATGCGCGTCGATTGCATCCAAGACGTGGTACCAGTATAGACCCGAACAGCATAAATGGGAGGAGATAGAAGAGGGTATATTTTTACGGGAGCATATATCCGGTAGGTTGGTTAAAGATTACGTGGACTTGGCTATGCAGTTAATATCTGATTTCGGGGCGACTATCGATAAGCCGGAAGAGAAGATGATCAACGAGCGCCGAAAACAGGTGGACCGTATTATAACTAATCTCAAATCCGCACCCTTCAAGAATAATGTCATGCGGGAGTGTATGGAGGTTTTTTATGACCGCACGTTTAAAATGAAATTGGACCAGGATCCAATGTTGATTGGATTCAAAAACGGGGTGTACGACCTCCGAGCGAACCATTTCAGGGACGGAACGCACGATGACTATATCAACAAGACGCTGCCGATCGAGTACCTACAATTCACCGAGGCTGATAATGAAGTCCAGGATGTTAAAGAGTTTCTGTGCAAGGTGTTCCCGGACAATTCTATCCGGACCTATTTCATGGACACGTACTCTGATATTTTCGTGGGGGGTAATTCGCAGAAGAAGGTATACATGTGGACGGGGGAGGGAGATAACGCCAAGTCCATTACACAGAACTTTTTCGAATTAATGTTGGGGGAATTAGCGATCAAGTTCAACACCCAGTACTTCACGGGTAAGAAAACGGCTACCGGCAGCGCGAACCCTGAGTTATCCCGGGCGGCGCCGCCGATCAGACATGTCACGATGGAAGAGCCCGACGCGGACGAGCAATTGAATATCGGCGAGCTGAAAAAGTTATCGGGTGGTGATAGTTATTGGGCTCGTGATTTATTCGAAAAGGGTAAATCCACACACGAAGTGTTCCCCATGTTTACTCTTACGTTTATCTGCAATAAGTTACCCAAGTTGAAATATTCCGACAAGGCTACGTGGAGCAGGATACGCGTCATCCCGTTCGAATCCACGTTCGTAGGTCCGAACGATAAATGCCCGTTAACCTTTGATGAACAATTGAAAGAAAAACGGTTCCCGATGGATCGAAATTTCAAGAATAAAATCCCTGGTATGGTGCAGGCGTTCGCTTGGTATTTGTTAGATTGGCGGACTAAGATTACCACACGGGTTGAACCTCGGAAGGTGCTTGAGGCCACGGAGATATACAGGAAGAATAACGACATCTACCGACAGTTTATCGAAGAGTGCGTCATCGAAACCGACACCTCTACTTCGTTGCCAATGGTGGAATTATACGCCCAGTTCAAGGATTGGTTTAAGGAGAGTTTCCCTCACGTATCAACCCCTATAAAGAACGACGTGAAGGAATATTTCGAGAACATCTGGGGCGCGTCGGAGCCAGGTATCAAATGGAGCGGGTACCGGATTCGCAATCTCCAGGATGAAGTCGACTCGGGGGAAGCCGTTATACTGGATAAACACGATCTAGTGTCATATTAAAGATAGAAAAACCCAACCGCTATGATGAAAAAGATGAGCATGTGGATTAGAAGCCCGACGTTCGTATGATTACCGTCGTCGTCGCACGATTTAAAATTAGATTTGAGGCTGGTGAGTATCGAATTCGTATATCTGTACGATAACCGGGAGCTGAGTAACCCGAATAAAAGGGTCAGCATTATAATTAAAATAAAATAAGATTCACGGTTAGAATGAATATACATATTTATTGATTAGTAAAATAAGTAATTTTAACTTTTAAATTACTTATATATAAATGACTACATCGTTAGAATTATCATCCAACACTCCTACGCTAGGTATATTAAGCTGCGACACTATCATTGACCTACCAGAATATAATGGTATGACCGTTCGACAGTTCATTCTGTATAATGTAATTACCGAAATGGTGAGCGATAACATCATCCCGGATCACCCGACGTACCATAACATTAATATACACGAACTCAGCGGTCATTTCAACACGATATCCAAGAGCCAACAAGAATTATACGAGTCAACCTCCGCCGCCCATCGTAACAAAAACCAGGGGGTGATTGACGAATTAACAACGAACAAGGTGAATTATTTACTGCGGTTATATATTGACATGTCCTCCAATAAATCCATGCGGTATGACGATTTGTCACCCGAAGAAATACAGATATTAGAGACTAAAATAAAGGAACTGCTGGCCGCTGATAATTTCCCCGCATCGGTGATCAGCGCGCACGACGCGAATATTAAACCAGACTCCTTTATTTACGTAAACGGCGCCCGGTACGAGAGCGGTGATGAGTACGTGAAGCATAAGAGCGGTGAATTCTCCGGTTACGTTTCTGGATTGATCGTGCGATTGCTGATCGATGTGTTACCTATTCGAATAGAAAACGCGGCGTTCTCGCGGGCGGTGATTGCGTTACACCCCGACGCAACCCCTCGTAATTCAGGGGATGTTATCGAGACGGCGAATATAAACCTGTTACTTAGGTTGAAGGGTGTTATTGAACATAGAATACGCACCCAGGATAAGGTCGACGCAGCCGCAGCCTTCAATTTAATGAATCTGTTATCAGCGATTATCGATTACGCGGAACTCGAGAACATCCAGGTCGACCATGCGACCATTCTCAAGGTCATGTTCGCCGGGTCGCAATCGGTGACCTATATCGGTACCGAGTCGTCCCCTCCTGAATATATTACGTCGTTGGTGACTAACCCCGCGTACGAAAAGTACAACATACAAGCCGGTGATATAGCGAAGTACGTAGGGATTAGTAATATTATAAACGATAGTTATATCGACCAACCAGTTGTTATCGATTCGGATTGCCAGGATAAGTCCAATAAGTGCGTGCGCTCAGCCCTGTTGAGTGTGTGTAATAAACTGCGAGGACTGGTCGTGCTAACCAAGCCGCCTCCACTGGCGACTGACATTTCTCATTTAACTAAAAATGAAACGATATGCGCCACCCGAATACTGACCCGGAAATCGACAACTGACATCTACAAGCAAACATCACCCAGTCATCTAATCGGTTACATCAAGGATAATTCTTCAGCTGAAACTTTAATGGGGTATACATGAGTCGAGGAGGTATAAAAATGATTTTATATAATATTGTTATATAAAAAATCAAATAAAAATGTCAGTAGGAGATAAGAGCTGTTGTATTTGTTACTGCGCGCTAGACCCCGATATTGGTGTAAAAATACCGTGTAAACACGACTATTGTATTTCATGTTTTATCAAACATATGAGGCTTGATTACAAGTGCGCTTACTGTCGAGTCGCCATTGCAACCCCGCCTACCAAGGTCTCTCCTATGACAGAAGAAGACCTGGCACCGGAGGAGGACGAGGTACCATTCTACGTCACCGACGGGACACCGGATATAATAACCGAGACTAATCACGTGGCCAACATGATAAATATCAAACTAGATATAAGCAATTGCATAAAATCTGATTTAATCACGGAGTTGAGGAAGGTCTCCCCCGAAATATCAAGAGTCGATGCGATAGAGCGATGCATACATATCATAAATACCTACTTGTCTGAGGACTATAATATATGGAACGTTATTTACGAGGCAATAGAATCAATGTACGCGTCCAGTGGTGTAGATAGACGTATATTAATATGAAGGTGACAATAAAAGTATTTACTTTTATTGTCTTAAAATAAAAGTAAATAATGGGTGAAATACTATACGGACAACTATCTATTAGGATATTACTTATCGTAATTATCGTAGCTACTCTATGGTCTATTTATATCATTATAAATCCAGAAAATTACAGTATTAACGCCTCCATGAATCAACAAGCGTTCCCTAGTATCGAGCCGCTCATGTTACCTAGTAATGCAAATAATATCGATGTAGTCGAATGCGGGGGTGATAACGACCTCGATTGCAAGCCTAATTATGAATGTCGAAACACCCACGATTATACATATGTCTATAACGGGGTTGAAATGGCCAAAAATACTAACTATTGCATGCCCTCGACGAAAACCGAAATACCCGGGTGCAACTCGTACACGGGTAAATACGTATGGAATGATGATGGGTGGAAATGCGATTGTCTGTATAAGCACCTGTACGACGGCGACCGATGCGAGACCCAGGTCGCCTGTATAAATAATTCACAGACCGCTAACTTATACGGGTCCAATAACGATTACAAGCTAGTGTCTACCTCAGCCCTATCACCCGGGATACCCCTGAATACCGTTTACGATCCACTGGTATCTTCGTTCGACGACCTTCGCCTCGCTATGGTAAAAGACGACGATATCACCGACGCTGATATCGCTGATATCACATCCTACCCCAAATCAACGACCTTGAGTGCAGCTGCGAATAAATATCGAGCCCAATTGGATACCATTGATTTATTACGCGAGAACCCATTGGGTAAAAAAGGCGACATTCCTTATTTGAAATGTAACTGCATAGCTGATCAGACGGCCACCGCTAGTATCCCAGGGGTGCCGCTAACAATCCTCGAAAATGATCCTTACACTTGTCACGTGGACTCGTGCTGGGTCAACAATTCGTACGCGTACGCCGGTATTTACATGGATTCCGACGGGACCGACACGTGCGCCGGCTCCGACGGGTGTACATGTGATTGCGCCAAGAATGGCGGAGTTACCGTGAAATACGGACCGGAGAAAGGAAAATGTATCCCTTTGAATCAGGTTTGTCAGGAGATTCGAGATGGCGATGGCGCCGGATCCGGTGATTGGGACATCGCAGCTGAACAATGCACCTGCTCCATAGGCGCTAACAGACGATGTTTAAGCGACTCGGTAAAATATGAAGAATTATCCCCGGATGACAAAACGGCGCTTCAACAATGTAACCCCGCAGATACAGGGTTCTATGAATGTAAAGGATCCAGGTGTTTATCCGTCGCCGATTCGCCAACCGGGGGGTACTGCTCATGTCGAGCTGGGTATAATAACATGGGTTCCGAATGCGTAAGTTCATGCTCCCCGAACGCGCCGTGTATGAACGGTGGTATATGCAAGAGCGCGAACGATAAGGGAGAATGGACAGATATAAAGGGCACTGTATACAGCAACGGCGACGAAACCCATAAATTATATATAGATACCGAGACCAAATTATTAGACGATGCGGAATTTCGAATTAAGTCGTCCTCCTCGGCTTTGGGCGCGGAGGACGAGGAGGACGAGGAGGACGAGGAGGACCGGACGACGGAAGATATATCCAGTAGACGGGAGGCACTCGTCCAGTATACAAAGGCTAATTATATATGTGATTGCGGCGCTTCGAAGAATCTCAATGCTGAGCTAGGTCGTGATTGCGCCGGTAAAGATATAAATGTTAATTACGGGGGGTTGCAGTGTAATAATATCGAACTCGCCCCTGGAACCGTTTTGTCGAAAGTCATTGACGGGTGCACCATCCCATGCTGGCATTACGTAACAAAGTGCGATGACACCAAGCGATACAACACGTATAATATCAAATGTCCCAATGGCATAACCAAGAAGACGGTGGATCACACGTCCCTCGGCTTCGGGTACAACACCGTCACCCAAGCATGCAAATAACCGAATTTACGAAACCCGTTTTATATAATCAATGGCAGTATTTATCATTGATTATATTTATTTAATTATGCTTTATTTTTCTCAAACACTACAAGGTTTTTAGATAAATTTCCATCACCGAGCCATTCTATTGCATCCGTCAATTTCTGTACAGGTGTGTCCCCGACCTCTCCGTCATCTAACCTAATATACAAATGATTTTTAGAAGTGTCAGTAGGATGAATTATCCACGCCACATGTGATACGATATTTGAATCAGACATATACGCATCGAGTGCATTACCGACTCCCGCGTACCCAAGCGACTCACCGACTCTCACGAAACCAGGCGACTTATCAGCAGGTTCCACCGCCCATAAATTACCTGTATCCGCAGACTGCCACTGATTCTGTTTCGCAATTGTTTGTATTTCAGTCTCGTCTGTAATCATACTCATATCAACACCCGCTGTCTCACCGTTAAGTGCCGGTATATTACACGTGCTATCATCATTCATTATAAAATATCCTGGACGCCATGTGGTCGGTATAGTACACTCTGCGTCATCACTGTTTATTACACCTATCGCATCTTTAGCAAGGTTACCATAAGCTCCTTTTTTAATATAACTTTGTCGATTATCAAACGCCGTTTTCAATACGTTACTAGGTTTACCACCATCCCAATCTGTGTTAGCTACCCAATAACGATTATCAACTCCGCATTGCGTGTCGGTATTCGCGATAGCACATTCATTTGTATCAGGGTAATAATTAAACGCGGTACATGTTGTCGTGCTTAGACATCTCGTAGCACATTCGTTTTCATTTTTCACTGTCGTGTGTGGTTCACTGCCACCCAGATCACCACACACTTCAAGTGCTGACAGCGGTATAAATTCATCAATATCATTCGAACTATTGGATTTGTCATACATGACATAACCTACTACCCCCATTATTCCAAGAACAATAAATATTAGAATAATCCATATCATCGTGTGTTTATTTACTAAAAGAATAGTTTTTAATAATTCACTATTTCTTCGAAACGATTTCGCCCCGTCTCATTGGGATCCACCAACCTTATCATTTATCAATCACCCGCCGCCTTGAGTATTTTCTTACCGGTGACACCGGTCCTCAGCACACATCTCCCAGACGCGGGATTCATGATTTTTTCAGGGGGACACTCAACCATCCGGGGGGCAGCCGGAGCAGCGGCGCCTCCACCCCCAGCAGCCTTGATTATTTTCTTACCCAACGCACCAGTCCTCAGCACACATCTCCCAGATGCAGGATTCATGATTTTTTCAGGGGGACACTCAACCACCCGAGCAGCTGCCGGAGCAGCGGCGCCTCCACCCCCAGCAGCCTTGAGTAGTTTCTTACCGGTGACCCCGGTCCTCAGCACACATCTCCCAGATGCGGGATTCATGATTTTTTCAGGAGGGCACTCATCGACCACTGGCGGGGGTTGATCGATCTCGATATCGGTCTCGACGATTGTATTAGTGACGTCAACAATAGGTGGATCATTCTGGACGATATTCAACGCTTCTTCTATGTCGATATCGTCCATGTCGGTAGGTAATGTCTCGACCGTATCAACATCTACGGGTCTGGATAAAGTCTGCGATTCGCGGATGGCTGCTATTATTTCTTCTCGATCGGCGAATCTATCTACGGTTCGGTCGATTTTCTTAATATCTGATATATGAGATTCCAGGTCTTCCATTGTAATATTATCCATCGTTGTACTCGTGTACCCCGGGGAGAATTTATTCCTCTCGTAATTGAATGAGTGTTTATTATTCGAGTTTCCCATTTATTTTATAATATATATTAAAATATTATAATTAATTATAAATTCACCACCGCTTGTATGTCTCGCTTCCACCAGAGGAGGAAGATCCCTTTTGTTCATTTCCTATTAGATCCATCGCGGCATTAACATCAGTACAGGTCCAATCAAACGTGGACTTTTTAGCCATACATCTGCTCTGAGTATCGTCCCATCCACAGCTGTCTGACTTACAACCTGTTTTATCCTTGGCGTCGCCACATGAATCGGAATAAATATGATGTTTTAAAGTCACGGTAGAGGGTTTTGACTTGGCGTTACATTTATAGTACGCGGTCGATAAATCATTAATGATCGCGTAGTCGAGGCATTTATTAACCGATGGCGCCATTTGCTGAATGTACGGATTCGCGTGTACGCGTTGATCGATTACGTCATCCATATTCTGGATAAGGTTAGTCGATTGGGCATAGGCTTGCCTGATAGCCTTCAATGAAGCCTCTGTACCCGGGATTTGAGCTGACCCGCCAGATGATGGAACATACGGGTGTGTATCAGCGGTAAGACACGAGGGATTATTGAAATTATGATGAGAATCCTTCCCACGCAGGCATCGGAGGCTATTTTTCCTAGTGAAATTTCCAAGGATGTCAAGATTGGCGTATATGTCACGCGTTCCGAATCCTAATTGAGCTGCTACGTCAGGGAACACCCACGCGTTATTAGTCATGGCCTTGCAAATTGGATCCGCACGAGCGGTGCCAGTCTCTACTCGATTATACAGACCGGAATATTTCATATCTGGATCAACGAACTCGTCTATAGTTATACCTAACTTATCCTGCATGTACGCTTTCGAATTTTTACGTTCGATAACGCGTAACCCGAAGTGGTGGTCTTGGACAAGTAAAGGTTCAGCATTATTATGGATATGCAGCACCGTTGTACCCGCTGTATGGTGTTTGGGGTCGATGATTGTGACGTACTTGTCTGCGTTCATTACAGCGTTTTTACGATGATTTTTAGTCGAAAAGACCGAATACGCAGAATAGTTGTTGTCGTGTAATTTAGCAGCCGTCCAATTGGCTACGAGATTAGCGGACGGTACCATATTCTTAGGGTCGGTCTTGTCGGATGATGCGAATGCATTTTGGACCGCATCTTTGACACATGAGCAATTATTAGGCATCTTATTATGCCTAAGAGCGCATGTTAAATCCTCGAAATATTGATTTTGACGACCATCATATTGACCTAAAAACCAAGTACCTACATTAGTGGAGTTCTGTTCACCTGCAAAATTGGTATCGAATTTGGTAGATTTGTCTAATGCTATCGTATTAATGTTACGACCAAGATTGGTGGACGGATCGTTGCGAATACCAGACTTCATATGACACGAATAATCTTTTCCATTTTCGTAATAGACACAATCGTCATCACTTTGGCACCCGACCGGTCTGGCCATACATTTTGTCTCGTACATGCCGCCATCCAGTTGCGTTGTCGCTCTGTAATGAGTCTGGAATGGGCAGTTTTTCATTGAATCTTGACCGTAAGCATCCTCTAACTCAACAGCGACGTGAAGGATTTCTTTCTGAAATGTTAGTACGACGGCTTTGAAATTGTCCCTGTTTATTGTATGATCGGATTCGGGTTCGCGGTTTGTGTATAGGTTGAGCCACATCCTGAAATAATAAGGTAACTCGTTATCGACCTTCCACCAACTATAGTCCCAGTAAGGGTCTATATCGCCGCTTTTAAGCATATCACCATTAACATTTTTAAATCGATCTGTCAGCGCGATAGGAGAAACAGTATTTAATAACATATCATTTATAGTCGACCATATAGGTTCTAATTTAGCTATTGAAGTTGCCGCTTTACTAGATTGACCTGATGCCAGTAATAATCTTCTAATCAGTGGTAATTCTGCAACACCATTTGCGGCAGCAACCATTTTAGAAACTCTATCAGACAGATGATTACTAACAACTCCCGATTCATGCAATGTAAACTTGGTACTTACTTTACTGACACTCATAAAATCTGTCGCAGCCACCCCTACGCACGCTGCGACTTCCACACCCGGCACACCATTGGCCAACCCGGCCAGGAAATTCGCCGCGCCGCCGCCCGTCAAGCCGGTTGGGAACGGGTTTGGAACACATACCCCATCAGTACCGTCAACCACGTCTTCGACGGTAATGGCTGGTTGCGTCGCCGACCCAGGGGGGTTTGGGACATACGGCTTAACGCATTTACGTGGTCTGCCGTTTATAGTTTTACAACTAACCTTCCCACCACCAACCGCGTTAATGTTGGTATTACACGCGACAATTTTTGAATCGTTGGAACATTCATATGTATCAGCAGACCTCATTGCATCACGACTGCATTCAACACATGTTCCACTAACGCATCTCCCTTCATTTTTACATTCTGAATCGCGAGTACAATCGGGGGTGGTAAATGATTCATTGGTATCTTTATTAATTCTCATTAATTTAAGACTATCATTTAGGTCCAATGATTTCAAGTCGGCGCAATTACCAAGACAATCTAGATTATCATCTAGTAGTAGATCGTTGCACTGATTACCCGATCCCCACTTACCGTACCCAAAAGTTGTCTTGGTACCGAGTATTTGCGCGCAATTATTCACCTGGAGGACCCCTGCGATTTCACGAGCGCACTCCTGCGCGATCGCTTCCTTTTCGCTTCTTATCTCGTCTGTTAATAGGTGTTTAAGTCTCTTACTCGCCGTGCTGAGGGTGTCAGTTGACGATGTTGCGAACCAGTTGTCTACGCTATAGTACCCGGGGTTGTTTTGAATTTTTCCCCACGCAGTATCATCGAGGGCTTTGCCGGGTGAGGAATTGAAGGTATTGTAAGCGCTCTGTATAAATTGTCCATAATCATTTGTTAAATCTTCCATATTTCTGGTACTGAACATTATGTCGGCCATACAGGAGGGGGGTGCGCAGTCAGTTACATTATCGGATGATAAGTCATCGCTATGACACGCCGTAGTATACTTCTTGCATTTTCCGTCCGGACATCCTTCCACCCCAGCCCGTTGGGGTGGTGCGAGGTCGTGCCCGGCCCATGAATTATCACCCGGATGGGCGTCGATCAGGTCCTTTATATCATCCTTATATTGCGACCACCTAATACCGTTCATAGCGCCGGCCGGCGTGAATGCTTGTTTATCATCTTGGCAATTTTTCAAACAATCTCGTGTCTGATTAATTGTTGGCCACTCGTTACAGTATTTTCTATCCTCGCCCCATGAATAAGCCTCCTTACCATCGGCTGTACCATTATAATATACAGCTGCATCGATCGACCCGCATTTCTCCCATAGACGAGGGTCGCAACCGTACACCCCTTCAGTATTTCCAATATCGTTCAGATCGCTCCCACGACCCTGGGGTATTATGCAACTACCCCCATCGAGATTAGTGCACTCGAACGTTTTACCGACGATACCGCTGCACTCGTCCGTTACATCGGCGGGGTTAGTCGAGCATTCAACCCCTCCCTTATTCGGCTCGTCATACCAGGTCTTATAGTCGATATTCCACGATAATGGATTTCTCACGCATGCTGATTGTTGACTAGGATCATAGCAATTCTTATATATTTTATCACACTTATCTCTTAATTCTTTTGCCTTTTTATCAGCTGCCGCATTTTGATCGGCAGTTTTCC
>Ga0307986_10000940_pt1 | contig 21503 bp, 16 predicted proteins | sample EllFjometageno82_FD_203170 | JGI IMG/M metagenome (GOLD analysis project Ga0307986, IMG submission 203170) | Marine microbial communities from Ellis Fjord, Antarctic Ocean - #82 | ecosystem: Environmental > Aquatic > Marine > Unclassified | place: Southern Ocean | collected 2014-10-09
GACGTGGATTCGCCCCGTCCGGATTCGCCCCATGCGCAGTTCCAGCAGTCCCCCCGAGAGATGGTCCGGGACGTCCAGGAATCGCCCATGGACCCGGTCCCTGGACCGCTCCTGGACTCCCTCGGGCGGCGCGTGCGCTCCATGCCTCACGCGAACCAGGACCTAGATGACGCGGCGCGCGCGGCTTACATCCACAACTTTGCAGCTTCACTTGAAGGGGCAGACGCTTGGTCTAATGTGATAAACCAAGCAGTAGTTGATCAGAGGTGGGGCGCGGCTATCGAGCAAGAGGGACTGCTCGGGCAGCTCCTGAACGAAGCCCAAGGTACAACCATAATGAACAGACTTGATGCTGTCGCGACCCATGTGGTGATGGGTGGTCCCACCGCGCGCATCGACCGCGGCGGCGCCTATTATCTCAAATATAACGAGCGCGGCATCTCGGTCGAGAAGTGGACGCCTGCGGAGGTCGCGCAGCTAATGGACGTGAACGGCGAACTAAGGAAAATTGATATATCGTACTTGCTGATGGCACTCCAGGCAGACGCGAAGGCGGCGCGGGCTCGTGGAATCGCAGGTGGTGGCAGGAAAGGTCGGGTACAAGTTGGAGGATGGTGGCTCGGGGACGCTACTACCGAAGCAGGAAGTCTAGTCTCTAAACTTGTAAATTCTTGGTATGCGGGTATCATCACTGGATTATTTAGTATCACAGTTAGCTCGGCGCTAATACAAATCAACGATGCGTTGGGGAGTCTAGGACGGTATTTTGGTGGGGATACACGCACACGGGAGCAACGGAAGATAGACTGGGAGCTAAAACACCAAGGAGATGGTGAGGTGTATGTCGCGCCTAGCGATCATGAATGGGAAGCGGAGCAGAAGGGGGCAATTGGCGGCGCTTTGGCTGACGTCAGCATGGCATACCACCACGCCAACGTCTGGGTCGGAGAAAACGCGGTGGTCACGGTGCGGGGATGGATAAACGATGTAAAACAGTGTGCGATAAATAATCCTTTCGAGCCGATAATACTTATAGAGATATGTAAGTTTATTGGACGCGTAATGGCCATGTGTGGGATTCTTGCCACCAGAGCATTGGTTGAGGTAATAATAAGAGGTGTTTATATTATTTTTTTCAGGTGGCAAGTGAATATGCTGACAGATGGTTTAGACCTGGCGAGCTCCGACGGAGCAGTATCGAATGTGTTATTTGCAGGCACCTTTATATCTTTGATGTTGATATTATGGTGTGCGCCTAGTTTCGTTGCTGGGTCGGGCCCAGCGTACGTCGCTGCTATCGGTATATTTATGGCGCAGTTGATTTTGGCGATGGGAATAAATTTTAAAATGTTTTTATTAAAAATGTCCGGATTGGCCATCGTCATATATTTTACTGGCGCCCTGACGCTGACGACACTCATTGTGGCAGGAATCTTAGATACGATTATATTTTTCGTCTTCGGCATAGATTTATGGGCGCTTGACGCCGACGCGCGGCCGTTGGCTCTTGGTGGACAGCCGGCGGCGACCCCTGCCCGGGAACGCTTTATAGAGCACGTTAAGAAAGCAGGCGAGGAAATCTGGCGCGACTTGGGCGGCGCTCGGCCCGATGGCGCCCCCGCCGCCGCTCGCCCCGAGCTGCTGACCCACCAGGTGCTAGGATGGGCAGCGTGGCATTCATTAACCGCGGTGGAGGCCGAAATCGGGGCCGCCGGCGTCGCTTGTCAGCAAGTTGTACAGCGGCTGGCCGACAGCGTAGGTCATATGTATCCGAACTATGTTTTCGACTGGGCAACAACGGATGCCGGTTCCAAGGCGATTATCGTGATAATTATTTCCTTGTTTGTCGGTGCAGGCGTGTTCAGTATTGCTGACGGCGTCGGTGGTCAGATGCTGGCGACCCTGGTCCCGGCAGGCCTTGCTGCCGCCGGACCGGTGGCAGCGGTTGTGGGTGGCAAGCGTAGAACCCGTAAAAAGAAGAGAAAGTCTAAAAAGAAAAGAAAAGCTAAAAGAAAGTCTAAAAAGAAAAGAAAAGCTAAAAGAAAGTCCAAAAGAAAATCTAAAAAGAAATCTAGAAGAACAAGAAGAAAACAAAAATAAATTAAGATTAATATATAAATGATACCGGATGATTTAATATATAGTATTTTAGAACTCTTAGATATAAAAGATCTAAGGAAGATGCGTTTGGTTTGTAAAGAATGGAAAGAAATGGTAGACCAAATAAGAATAGACAAACTAGAAGAAAGAATAATTTTATACAATAAAAGGAATAGATTTCATAGATGGACATTGTATACTATATTGATGACCAATTGTAAAAAGAATAGTAATAGTTGGATTTCTAAGAAGAAGACAGAAGAACGAGAAATAATATTGTTTTAAAAGGGCAAACTAGAATTAGATAAATCTCCAGCAGAAAGTTTACAACGCGCTTCGGTTGTTTGGGGACGGCCCCAGAAATCAACACATTTACGTTCACATTCATTGTCATCGTATATAACGAGAACCTGTACCTTGCGATATTGGTCTTCCCCTTCATCCTTGTGTTTACCAAAAGCGCGACTCATACCCACGTCTACCCGCCACAAGCGATTTCCGTAAGTACCATTTAAATTACGATTATACATATATTGTGGTGTATGTGCAATAACTAATCCTTTAATAGGACACAATCTTCCTTTGTTTTTTTCATTAACTAGTTTCATCATCTTATCAAAGTTTTCTTCGGTATTTTCGCCTTGATTGTCTTCTTCCGAAAAGATACGACACCAATAAGGAGATAGATCATCGTCATCTCTAAATATTTTATCGAATGTTTTTTCAATATACTCACTTTTATCATTGAGTAACCATTTCTTCGTAACGTCATTTAGTTCGCCAATGGTGTATTTTTCAGCTAGTTCCGGTGACATGCCACCATGTATAAATAACCAAGACCCTACTTGTAATATACCAAATCTACTATTAGCGTATGTTTTAGCAATATTACCACCACGTTTAAACGCTTCTTTACGATGGAAATAACCCCAAGGCCGTTCACAATCTGTTTTTTCCCGATTTCTTTGATTTCCAGGAACGAATTCTAGGAATTCTTTTGGAGAAACATATCTAAAATCGTGGTCAACATTCATTAATTCATGATTTCCTAACGCTCCTAGAATCTTACCGCCGTGTTTTCGCGCTTGTTGATTTAGACTTTCAAGAATACGCATGATAATTAAACTACTACCTTCGTCTTCACAAACTTCGTCGAAATCTTCAATACAATCGTTTTTCCAGTCACTAGGTCTAGCTCTATCCATTTGGTCTCCTAATTGAACAATAACAGTATTACCACCCGTCCATTTAGCAGTTAAGGCGGTTTGTGGTGTAATATTAGGAGCAATAACGCCAGCCAATTTTAAGGCGGAAATGGTTATTTGTAGGTCACCGTGTAAATCACCGATAGCAACTATACGACCGGTTTTAGGAAACATACCAAGTTGTCCGTATTTTAGAAGGTCGCCAGGTGGAACTGTTGGATTACTAGAAGCTCTATGTTGCATCTGCTGTCCATCAGATACACTTTGTGATGCTTCTAGAGAAGTTCCGGGAGCGGACATCCTTCTGTCTCTAAATGCTGGGGCTTTTGGACCTCCAGAAGTTCTAGAACTAATAATATTCATAGGAGCACTTAATTTCCTTATTTTAACTCCTTTCTTTATCTTATATTCTTTCATTTTTTGAACAGCGTAACGTTTGACTAACTTATATGCTGTTTCTTTGTCGGTAGGCGGTTGGTTATAATCACCTATTTTATATTTTTTAATTAAGAATTGTAAATCTTTTAGATCTAGTTTTTTTAAATCGACATTGTTAATCTGCATTATAAAAAAATGAAGTTTTAAATTATATATCTTATCCGCGTTTTTTAGTTCTCGTTCTAGTTTTCAGAGGGTTACAAGATTTAGAAATTGAAGGTGGTACTGGTAAACCCCTATTAATAAAAATACTACGGGCACATATTCCGAAAGCAGCATTCTTATTAAGTTTAGGATGACTTTCAATTGCTTTTAGACAGGAACAATACCGCTGGTTTAAGGTTTTCTTGAGTGTTCGGTTTTCTTTTTTGGTGCGACGTTTCTTGGATAGAAGTCGCTTGTATTCTTTATCTGAAACACGTTTCTTATGACCTCTCTTCTGACTTTTCTTATGACTCTTCATCATATCTATATAACTTATGAATAAATAATTTGTAAATTAATTTAGATAAAATTAAACGCTTAAAAAGAAATTATAGAATATAATACAAAAGATATGGAAGATATAAATGATGGATGGAATATCTCTAAAGATATAGGTGAACAATACATAATAGAAGTTTTTGATGAAATATTATCGAGAGAAGGGGACACTGAGATAAGAGGAGACATTCTCTCTAGTAAGATGAATAAATTAGCCAAATCAAAAAAAATAAAGTTATTCTACAACAACAAACAAAGAAATCTAAACTACTATATGAAACACCATTTCATAAATCTAACTAACTTTCTAAGTATTCATGAAGGTAAATACACATCTAATAAAAGAAAGGGAATTCTTTTTGTTAAAAAAAATGAAAACTGGTTAGACAACGAAGAATGGCTAATAGTTAAGAATTAATACATTTTTACGCCTATTTGAATACTTAATAATATTATAAATAAAAGCATAAATAAATATGAGTATTGTTTAGATTCATCATATTTTAGGGAGCAACGACAATACGTCAATAGGTATCCGTGATACACTACTGCAAACATAAGGAAAAAACCAAACATTAATGATTTTACAAGCTCTATTATTTCAAATAGAACACTGTTATTTAATTTTTCATAGTTAGCAAATATTATACATAAATACACTATTGTTATTAATAGTATACCTATGTTTAAAACTTGGACTACAGAAGATAAATTATCATTATCACAATTACATATTTTAATATCACTATCTGTTAATTTACCTCGTAATATAGTATCTATATTATCTGTATCGCCATATTTTTTTAATTCTTTATCTAAGTTATCCCTTAGTTCCATTAAATCAGCAACAGCTTGTTCATATTGTGTTTGATTTGTTTCTGGAGTATCTATTATTTTTTTATATTCTTTCGATTTTTCAATATACTCTTTGATTTTTAGCTGAGCATTAGTTAAAACAACCGAACCATCGGACTGTGAACCATATTGATCATATTTAGCACTTTCTATAGTAGATATCCAGTTTTGTTTTTCTACGTCACTATCAAAAAACAATTGAACAAAAACTTTTTGATTTCCTATAATTCTTTTTAAATTAAATCTATATAAATCTTGGTAGTTAAGTGTATCTATTTCATTAAGTGTTGGATTATTATTTATCTTAACTTTATTACTTGTATTATCAAATAAATTAATAACCTGTTTATTTGTTGCCTTTTTTAAATATTGATTATTATAAATCGTTAGTCTATTTTTATTAAGAGTGGCGTATACTTTTTCATTAACTGAATTAACTTGATTATCTCTCCACCGAATAATTCCATTAATCTCTTTATTTTCTAAATTGCTATCACCATAATTATCATTTATACTATCAATAAACTGCCAATGAATTAGTAGTAAAATAAAAAATATAGCGGTAAATATTTTTGAATCAAACATACTTAATTTGTGTATAGATAATAAAATTGAAAATTATATTAAAATGAATAAGTATACAACCACCCCTCCTCCACCACCCCTCCTCCACCAATAGCTATGGATACTCATGATTTAGTTGAGTTTGGCAAAGAGTTTGCTGAAAATAGCGAGTTAAAGTTTAAGCATTGTTCTCTTATAGTATCAGGAAATGGCGATGGCAGACATATTGTTGCTAAAGGTGTTAATCGATACATCATGGATCTCTTGAATCACAATCACAGCATTCATTCAGAGGTTGCTGCTCTTGAAGATTTTATTAATAATCATGTTTCACAGAGAATACCAAGACAGAAGAGGATTGCAATGGCCCAAAATATTATGAAGAAAAATAATTATGATATGTTTGTTATCAGAACAGGAAAACATAATGGCGGTTTAGGATATTCAAAACCTTGTGCTAAGTGCCAGAGATACTTAGCTGATTGGCCTATTAGACAGATTTACTATACTACGTAATACTACCTAATACTACCTAACTTTTATTTTTTTATTCAACATTAAATGAGAAATCAAGATGTTCATCATTACAATATGCGTCTTCTTCATCAGAACCATCTAACATTTCTTCAACATTAATTTCTTTGTTGTCAATGTCTTCTGTTTCTTGAATATTTTCTTTAATTATCTCTTCATCGAGAAGAACATCAAAATTACCGGTTCCGCAAGGGACGACTTGACCCATCATAATGTTTGCAGATACACCTTTAAGATTATCACAATCACCAAATAGACCAGCTTTCATAATTTGTTCGGTTGTGTCTTCAAAAGACATCTTAGCAAGTGGACCATTATCACCACGATTAATACCTTGACGACTGGTTGGCATAATAATACCGCGACTGGTCATTAGATCAACTAGAAGTTGTAAGTGTCTAAGATTAACATACTCACCAGCATCGTCTACAACCGCGTACATTTCTTGTAGTAGCATATCACGAGCGGCTTCAATACCTAGACATTGTTGCATTTCCAGAATATCATTACTAAAACATTTAGTGAAGTCTACTTTGCTGTGTATCAAAACAGCAGATAGATTAACTCCATCTGTTTCTAGAACCCAGTTATCCATAATAGCTTCTTTTTGTTCATCTTCGCTACCTTCTTTATTACATTTGACTTTACCACTGTTTTTACATTTATAATCTTCATCTTGATAAATATAATCATTATTCATATTTGATGAAACAATATTTGTAATATTTTTAATACCTTTAATAACAGTTTCACTTAGTAACATGTTTTCGATTTTTTTAAAGGCAGCAATTATATCGCTTTGATCTTGTATACCACCAATTTCTGACTCGCTACTGTCCTCAATGCTAATACGCATATATAAATTATCTGTATTTGAAACAGTTTTAATACATTCAAGTTTTTTGGCGGTATCGCCACCACTAATAGCATCTTCAATAGTTTCCATACTAATACCCTTTTCATAAATTGCGCTTGAATCAAAATGTAATTTAATTATCCAACCATATTTTTTTTCGCATTTTTCATCTTTTTGTGTAAACTTTCTGTATGTAGCTAGAAGGTTTCTGTCTTCTTCAATAATAGATTCGCCATCATGGGCACCATCCGGATCATAAAATATTGATGTACTGGAAACAATATCTTTAAGAATGGTGTATTCTATTTCATTTTTAATACTATCAGCTTCACTTTTTTCTGTAGAAAATTCTTCTTTAAGATAGATAGTTGTTGATGGATTTTTAAGATTAGCAGTTACATTCATAAGTTCTTTTAGCCGAGGAATACCACGGGTAACATTGGATTTAGAAGATACACCAGCATAATGAAAAGTATTAAGAGTCATTTGGGTTGCCGGTTCACCAATAGATTGCGCAGCTATCGGCCCAACCATTTCTCCAGGATTAATAATGGCTTTTATATAATCTTCTCTTACTTGTTCGTGGATAATCTGAACTCCGTCTTCACTAATACCTTCAAGATTAGCAGGATGTAAGAATACATCCAACATAATTTTAAACATATAGTTTTTTTTGTATTCATTACAAATTTCTTTTGTTTCTTCTATCATTTCATATAATTTTGAACTTTCAACAGATTTGCTTCCAAAAGAATAGTTACTTTTTGTATCTTTAATGATTCTAAGGAAGTGAACCGGAGAAAAGATACCTGATTCAACATTATTCTTTTTGAAAATAGTATCATAAATGTATTTTTTATGTTTTTTAATTATTTCAAAATGTTTTTCATTTTCTGTACCCGTTAATTCATATTTATCTTTGAGCCCTTCAAGACTGAGGTCAATAATATCCAGTCTAATTTGTTCTATTTTAATGGCATCCATACCATCGTCACCGTAAGTAAATTGGACAATATTACTATTAGCTGATCTTACTGTATAATCGTAGTTTACTTTGAGGTCTTCCATCGCCTTCATTAGTTTTCTTTGAATATAACCAGTATCAGATGTTTTAACTGCAGTATCAATTAAACCTTCACGGCCACCCATGGCGTGAAAGAAGTATTCTTGCGGATTCAGGCCAGCGATAAATGAATTTGATACAAAACCGCGAGCATCTGCACCATCGTCACATTTCTTAAAATGAGGCAATGACCGATTTTCAAATCCATATGGAATACGTTTACCATCTACATTTTGCTGTCCCAAACACGCCATCATCTGACCAATATTAATACTACTACCCTTACTGCCAGAGTTAATCATATTAGTTACACGATTGTTTTCATCTACTTGGTCGCGCGCAATAGTACCAGCAGAACCATTAGCTTTGTTAAGAATATTGTTAATTTTCATTTCTAGAAATTCGCGGGTTGATTTACCGGGAGGCACTTTAAAGATGCCAAGATGAACTTCTCTTATCAAATTATTAACTTCAACCAGTTTTTCCTGAATACTATCATTGATATTTTTTTGGACGTCCGCTTCAACCATTAAGTCACTGATACCAACAGAGAAACCTTCGATAATTAGAAATTGTGTTACTATTCTTTGAATGTTGTCCAGAAATACCCGACATTCTTCTTCACCAAACTTATTATAGATAGTGTGAATTAACCCTTTAGAAGTTGTATTGAATATCTTTTTATCCAGAGTCCCCTGTTCTAGAACTGAATTTATGATGCGAACAAATGTATCATCACTTGAATTATCCTCTTTCAAATTATTGCCCATTTCTATATTGATTCCAGAATTACCGACCTTTGGAATAATTAAAGAGAATAGTTGGGAACCGGACCACATATTTTTAGGATATCCATTTGATACCTTTCTTTCAGGGCTCGAAAGAAACTCTTTAATATTGACATTCGGAATGTGAATACGAGCTAGAATAAACATAACCTGATCTAATGTATAATAACAATTCGCAATTCTTAGGTTTCCATCTGCATCTGGTTGTTCTTCTTCAGGTGCCGCAATAACAAGGTGCCCTCTATTACTAAAACCATTTGTTCTTACTTTGACATCACTGTATTTAGTTAACTTATTGATGCCAAGAAGTGTATCTTGAACAATAGATATAATTGGTTTGTTGGTTCTAGGAGAAATAATCTGCGTGGGGACAAATGCTAGATTGTGGATTTCAAATCTACTGGACAAACTCTGTGGAACATGCATATTCATTTCATCCCCATCAAAATCAGCATTATAAGGGGTGGTTACTGAAACATTCAAACGGAATGTACTAGCATCCATAACACGAACACGGTGTCCCATCATACTCATTCTGTGAAGAGACGGCTGTCTGTTAAATAGAACAATATCACCATCAATTAAATGCCTATTAAGTGTATCACCCACCTTGATGTCTTTCGCTAGGTCCGTTAGTGAATTCCCATTAATCCAGGCAAATGTATGAATAGTTCTATTAGAATCTTTCTTAACAATCGAATTAACACCTGGATGCTTATCAGGTCCATTCATTATCATTTTCTGACATTCTACAATATTATACTTAGTTACTTTTTCTGGAAATGTTAAATTGGTTGCAATTGTTTTTGGAACACCAAGCTCATCAATGCTAATATTCGGGTCTGGTGTAATAACAGAACGGGCCGAGAAATCAACACGTTTGCCCATAAGATTACTACGAATGCGGCCTTCTTTACCTTTCAACCGTTGAATAATACTTTTAATAGGGCGCTGGGACCGGTGACAAGCTTGCGGTACACCTGGAATATCATTATCAATAAGTGTTGCAATATTCCATTGTAAGAATTTAGTCCAGGCTTCAACTGTTTCGTGATTTGCTCCTTCATGAATCTTATCTGCTAGAGATTTATTAGATTTAACTATATCACTTAGTTTATGTGTTAAATCATCGTCCATTCTTTGTGTTCCATTACTTTCTCTCACAGAGGGTCTTACTGCTGGTGGTGGAATAGGTAGGACTGTACATATCAACCATTCTGGGCGACACCATTGAGGATTAAATCCAATAATATGGCAATCTTCATCACTAATTCTAGAGAATATAGTATGAACATCTTCAGCAAATAGCTGTTGTTTTTTACCAGCGACACCATCTCCTAGAGAACCTGTTTTCCATTCGGCGAAAATATTAATAATTCCTTGACCTTTATAATATTTATCAGGTTGTTTACAACCACATCCACAATCGTGGTCTTGGCCACAACGATTAATCTTAGTACAAAGTTTATATAATTCTGTAAACCTTATTTTCTCCGGTTTCTTTAGTAGTGTTTTAACTACTGCATTATCTTTTGATATCAAGAGTTTTGAACACCGGAAGCAAATGAATTTAAGTATTTTAAGGGTATAAACTAGAAATTGTTGATAATATACCGGTCTAGCCAGTTTTAAATGCCCGAAATGACCAGGACACTCTTTATTTTTAAGGCCACAAGTTCGACATATTTTACCAATATCTAGAACACCCATTCTAGGATCAAATAAACCTTTGATAACTGGTTCATCTCTTTCATAAGTATCGTGACTAGTAATTTCGACAACGGAATGTCTTAATATTTCTTCCGGACTCATAATACCAAATTGAACACCAATAACTTTGCTATTAATAGGTTCATTATTTTCGCTCTTTTGAAAGGAAGCCATTATTATAATATTGCTATTATTTTTTTAAGTAATATTTTTTCAATTTTGCTCGTTAAGTATATGAAATTGAAAAAATCATTATATATAATAATAAGATGCCGCACAACTATAACACTCGTTCTAAAGGACCTGTTCCTAAAACAAAGAAATCGGGCATGCGTGACCCACCTCCAGACCAAGTAGAGCAAGTAGATGACCCACTAACTATTTACATTGACGACATTTTTAAGAAATCAAGAGAACGTCAAGAAACCAATCCAGCAATGCATCTTATAAATATGTTGACAGGAATGGCCAACACAGAACTTCATCAACGAGCCGCGCGGGCAGACACCGTTAGACAACACAGGCGAAAGAAAAAAGATGATGAATCTTTAATTATTCTAGGAGAGTCTAAAGACAAAGCTGAAATCATTGAAATCGTTGAAGGCGGCGACGAAGACGACGACGAAGACGACGACGAAGACGACGAAGGTGTTAGTCTAGAATCGCTCATTAAGAACAAGGACAATATCACCACTTTTCTAAATCAAACCATTGGTCACAATATTTTAGATGATCCTCTGGAGGATTACGATGAATACGATGAAGAATATTGTGACCTATGGGAAAACGAAACTATGGACATGGAAGACATAGAGTGGCAGTTCTTTCAAGAACTGGAAAAGGGTGAAAAGAAATCGTTTTTGAAACAATTTAATGAAATTAAGAAACTATCAGCAACGAAACCAATTAGATTCAAAATTGTTGAAAGTAAACTACCAACTGATATTAAATGTGTTGCTATGCAAAAAGTAATGAGTATCAGTCAAATGGATAAGACGTCCGGTGAATACTTTAAGTCTGAACAATGGCTAAATACACTGATGAGCGTTCCATTTGGCACCTATGAACCTTTTCCCGTAGATGTCTCTTCTCCCAAAGAAGAGATTGCTGGATTTCTAGGGAATCTTTCGACCAAAATGACGGAAGCAATTTACGGACACAATGAAGCTAAATGTCAGATTCTACAGATGGTCGGTCAATCTATTCGTAATCCTAATGCCGCCGGCAACGTTCTAGCAATTCAAGGACCAATGGGTAATGGTAAAACAACTCTAGTGAAAGAGGGTATTGCTAAAGCACTTGGTCGCCCCTTCGCCTTCATTGCTCTAGGTGGTGCAACGGACGCCAGTTTCTTTGATGGTCATAACTTTACATACGAGGGTTCCCGTTGGGGAAAGATTGTTGATGTCCTTATTCAGTCTAAGTGTATGAATCCTATATTTTACTTTGACGAATTGGATAAGGTTAGTGATACAAATAAGGGTCAGGAGATAATTCATCTACTAACTCATCTAACTGATTCGAGTCAGAACAGTGCGTTCAATGATAACTATTTCACCGGTGTTGACTTTGATTTGTCCAAGGCCCTCTTTATCTTTTCGTTTAATGATGAAAGTAGCGTTGACGCAATTCTAAAGGATAGAATGACGGTTATCAATACAGATGGGTTTGATACTAAGGAAAAGAAAAAGATTGCCAATGAATATCTTCTTCCGGAAATTTACAGGGAATACAATATTAGACCAGAAGATATCACATTCTCTGATGAAATTATTAATAGTATTATAGAACTATACACAGGAGAAGAAAAAGGTGTTCGTAATCTAAAACGTTGTTTGTACAATATTGTTTCCAAGATTAATATTTGGACCATGATAGCTGATAGTGAAAAGAAAGAAATGCCGTTCGACCTTAAAACTATAGAATATCCTTATAAGGTGACTGATGAAACTTGTACCACTCTATTGAAATCCAAGAAAAAAAATAGTATGTCACACATGTATCTTTAAAGAGTAATATCAAATAGAATATAATTTATTTTTTTCTCATTAATAAATAAATGCCATATGAATCATCCGAATTAAAACCGGGTAGACAAGGAAGAAAAAATGTTAAAACTAGTATTAGAAAAAGAAAGAGATTATTAAAAAGATATACATATGAAAAAAATAAGATGATAGCTAAACAAAAGAGAGGAAAATTAAGTCAAGAAGATAAAAAATACATGGGTGTAATAAAGGCGTATTTAAGAGAAGAAAAGACATGGCGCGCTGAAAATGAACGATTAGAACGAGAACTTAGAAGAAAAGGAAAAGGACTTATTTCTTTATCAGGTGAATCTAGAAGTAAAATTAGTTCATCTGCTTCTGATAAAAAAGGTTCAAGTAGTTCTGGTCATTCTGGCAGTAGTGATGAATACGTGCGTCATGGTAGAGTTTACCAAGGTAAGATACTAAAACTGAGTGGTCGCAACCATGATAAATGGGACGAAAAATTCCTTATATTAGATGGATATGGAATTAAATGGCTAACTAAAAACTTTTTTGGTAGTCCCGTTGAAAGAGAAATACCATCTGGTAATATTACAGATGTTAATATAGAAGAATCAATGCACGACGCTCAATATGTTATTTCTCTTTCAACAACAAAAGGAGCAAAAGGTCAAACCGGAAAGAAGTATTACTTCGCGTTTGAAAGAAAGAAAAGCCGTGACAGATGGTTAAAGAAATTTAAAACTGTTGCCGGAATACTGGCTTTTGGTGGGACCAACGGGACCAGACGGACCAGAAGAAAGAACAAAAAAAGAACTCTAAGAAGATCTAGATATTAAACTAGCTAATATTTTCTTTTGACCACTTGTAAAAGAAACTTGCTTGTGATAAACATTTATTATTTTTTGTAGTTCGTTTAATGTAAACTCTATTAGTTTCATTTCTTTACATTTTTTGTAAGCTATGTCATTTTTTAAAGAATGGTATAATAATGCGGATAATACATTTATAGTTTTACCGGTATATAGATTCACTTTTTTTAGTAGTTTTCTATGGTTCATTTGTGAAGTAGAAACTGAAAATACATGCGTATAATCCGGTTTATATCTTTTAATGTGTAAATTAGATATTTCATTAAAAGGAATAATACATCCATATAAAATAGAAACATCTAGTAACGACCATTCTGAATCTATAGATTTTTCAACAATATCAAATAATCTCAGATTATCGTAAACTTTACTGCTGCACAACTTATTTTGAGTTAATATATTAGGTACATTTGTAAAAGCCATTAAAGATAGCAGTGAATGGTCACCAAAACAATTCTTATACATCTGATATAGTGACATTTTTTTAGTTATTAATAGTTCAGTTTGTGTAGTTATATTGTAAGATATATCTCTTTGAACGATGTCATTTAATTTATCATCTAAATTATTAGTTATATCGGTTAATGAAAGTATTCTATTGAAATAGGACCAATCGCCTTTAGATTTATTAGCACATTTTGAAACAATTGATTCTGGTAATAATAAATTACACGAAGAAACCATTCTTTGAATACTAGGTTTTGAAATAGTAATACAATAGCAGAGTTTTTTGATTTTTTTAACATTAGACGACAAATACATATCATTGCAGATTAATATAATAGGTGAAACTCTATTAATATTATTTTTTATTATTAAAAAAACTTTGCTAATAATGTTGTCTTGTGTATCTATAACATCTAGATCATCAATAATTAATCCATTTACAGAATTATTAGAAAACATAATAGAAATACTTTTTTTACCAAGTGTATCTGTTATATAATCCAACGTGCTTTTTCCTTTCTTTATAAAACTAGAGTTTATGGTATTTATAGTTATATTTTTTTGTTGAAATATTAGATTTGCTAATGTTGATTTACCAGTTCCGGAACTGCCTTGAATAAATAATGGCTTATCTAAATCCCATTTCTTTAGTAGTTCTTGTTCTTTGTTATAGTATAAAATATCATTTACAGATATCATATTTTAAGAAGATATTAATTTTTATAACACATTTTATTCTTATATATTTTAAAAATATTTCGCCATCCCTTTATTTGGTGGATTGCAATCAGAACGACCTAATGATTGACCTTCCCATGAACCACAATTTTTTATCCATTGACATTTGCTTTTATAATCAGCTGTATCTGGTTCTCCTTTTATTAAGGTAAAACTTTTTTTGCCGCTATAGCATTTAGTATTTACTGTCTGTCCTTTTGACAATCCTTTTGATAATACTTCTTTATCATCAGTACAAGTAGTATTCCCACTGGCATCGATACCAACACTAAAATAATCAGGGCAAACATTTCCGGTTCTATCTACAGATTGACAAACTTTTTGGTCCGGATCCCATAAACAATTATCAGGACAATCTTTGTCATTAGAATAATTATAGCATTCTGATTCGCTTTGTTTTTTAAAATAGTGATACAAATAGTAAGCAGCTGTCCCAATAACTATCGTAAAGAATGTTATTAAAAATACAGGATTTTTAAATAAACCGAAAGATTTTTCATAGGTTCTGGAACCCACAGAAATACCTTTATTTGTTAATTTATCTAATTGTTTATAGACATCAGTTAGATTATTCATATTTATATATAATTATATAAATATTTTTATTAGTTTTATTATTTCTTATTTTACCTTTGTCACCGCTTTCACCTTTTCAATAATATAATATACTATAATAGATATTCCAATTAAACCAAGTAAAAACCATATATTTGTAAAAATAAAGCTTGTTGAATTATTACATTCTATCAGTATTTTATTTATATCACATTGTTTAAATTTATAAAATATATATCCACTAAATATTATAATAGCAATAATTAGAACATACATTAGATTTTTTCCAACTAGAGTAGCAGCATCTATAATAGTTTTTTCAATATTTTCTCTAAGTATATATAAAACACTAATAATTATTAATATTATTATTAAAAACATTTATGTATACTTAGATAAAATAATCTAATGCGTATGTTTTTTCACCTTTACTGGATACATTAACAGGGTGTGTCATATATTCTGGCTGGGTTGTTATATCTTTTAAATAAGAATAGTATTGTTCCATATTAGTAATAATTTGTGGAACCGAATAATCTATTACTCTTTTATTAAGTGTGGTTACTTGTTGACCGACATTATTAGATAAATTCTGTGAATATTGTAAATAAATAGATCTCATAATTATTTTAAGTTGGTCCGTGTCTTGGTCCGCAATTGTCTTTTTTGTTCTTTGGTTTACAGAGTATCTTATACCAGCCTGAACTTGTTCAACGTTTCTTAATGAAAAAAAGATGACACTTACATCACTATCGGTTTGAATACCTCTTAATGCTTCGGTTTTAAAGGTGTTTGCATCTTTATCACACACTTTATAACTGTCGTTTCCCTTTAATCCATTTAATCGTCCGTTTTCACCCATTTCATAGGCAGCCGAGTCTGTTCCAAAAAAAGCGAAACCATTTGCGCCTAGATTACCTTTACTGACATTGTCACCTTGTTGGACGTCTCTGGTAAAAGCATTTATTTTGTAGAGATAATTATTATTCATAACACCACGAGTTTTATCCATTTTATTAGTTAATTATATTTTATTTTTTAGAAATTGTGTGTATTCCTTTTTGAGACTAGTTAGTTCTTTCAACCATATATCTTTAATATCTGTTTGTTCTAGGTCATTCAGTTCTTTAGTTTTATCTACACATTGTTTGTCCAGACTTTCTTTGTGTTCCAAAGACAATTGGATAGTCGGTGTATTGAGTAGGTAATCGTAGCCCGATTTAATTAGGGGGTCAGTGTCGTCTAGGTCCTCCGTAAACACTTCCAGCTTGCGAAGATACGGATTATTGTACTCCCATTTATCTTTCGGTACATATGTAACACTTACCGGATATTTTGATGCTTTCATTTCTTGGACAATTTCGACTTTCTTTTTGTTTTTCAGGGTTAGAATATTATCATTAAATTCGTCAATGTATCGTTTCTTAGCATTTAATTTTGCGATAGTATTTTTAAGGGTAAAGATTTGGAATTCTTTACGTTCCTTATAAGCGTTTAGTCGTTTTTCATAGAAATCATTAATAATATCTGTTACTCCGGCATACTTATGAATGATATCATTTTTGTATAGATGCATATTAGATACAGAAATACTGCTTGTCAGTTTCAGGTCCTTATTGATTTTAACAGGGTCACACCAGCTAGCTAGTAGTTCCGGTTTCACTTTAATAAAGAAGTCAATCGTAGATTCCGTACAATTGTCATCAATCGAAATAATGAATCCTTTTGTTTTTCCATCTTTTGTTTTCTCAATAAGGGAATTATCCAAGAATTCCTTATACTGCTGTGACCATTTACCAATAGGCAGCTCAGTAATTCTAATGCCACCTTTTAAGATTTTATGAACTCCTGTTGTTATATATTTTGTTCCAACCGTTTCAATAGTTCCCGTAAAACCATTATAACTAGGAGTTGTTTTGAAACCAATCGATTTGTTTTTCTTTAGAATTTGTTTGATATAGAACATCAGATGAATAGGATTATACTGAGGAATGCTGCTACTATAACCAGTTCCAATACCAGAACAACCATTCACTAGAATCATCGGGATAATAGGTGTATAATTAACCGGTTCTACAGGGAGTCCATCATCATCTAGATACTTCAGAATTGGAAAATCTTCTTTGGGGTAAATGAATGGTGTTATCTTCTCTAGATAAGTATGAATATAACGGGGTTGAGCTGCATCTGCACCACCCAAGATTCTAGAACCGAACTGACCCTGCGGAAACAGAACATTGATATTGTTTGACCCAACAAAGTCCTGGGCCATACCTGTAATAGTTCCTTGGAGCGATGCTTCACCGTGGTGATACGCCGCGTGTTCTGATGTATACGCTGCCAATTGTGCAACTCGTACTTCATCCTTTCGGTTATAACAACCCTTCTTGAAACAAGCGAACAACACCTTACGTTGACTGGGTTTAAGACCATCCATAAAGTGGGGAATAGAGCGCAAACAATCATCATTAGAGAAATGAATCAGTTCTCTATCAACAAATGTTTTATGGGTTATCTTTTCACTATTAGAATCGCAAACATGGTTAGGATTGTATGTCTGCAACCAATCTTTTCGGTCGTCTGCCTGGTCTTTCGAAAATGCCAATGTCATAGAATTATTACTTATTAGGTCTTCGTATGTATAATGAGTTACTTTCATTGTTTTAAAGTATTCTTTGGCTTCTTTGGTTGTAGAAGTTCCTAGACCCTTATAATATTTAATGCTCCACCCATTAGGATTTTCTTCGTGCCAAATGTTGTATTCGCTTTGGTTATAGAACCATTTTTCATTCTTTCCTTTGATAGCTTTAACAATAGGAGTTGCTAGACAACAAATAAAGTTCTCGTTCTTGAATAGTTCGTGCCATTCGCTATGAAACAAGTTTAGAATAAGTCCCTTAATATGAGAACCATCGTGGTCCTGGTCCGTCATTATCATAATTCTACCATATCTCAGGTCTTTAGTATCCGTATACTTTTTACCCTTCTGTAGACCCATAATCTTTTTAACATTTGTAATCTCTTTGTTATCTGCTATCTTCGTATCAGAAGTATCTTTAACATTCAACACTTTTCCTCTAAGTGGAAATACACCATAATAATCTTTACCAATAACACTTAGACCAGCAACAGCCATCGTTTTCGCTGAATTTCCCTCTGTAAGAATAAGTGTACATTTATGGGATTCGCGTCCACCCGCTTTGTTTGCGTCATCCAACAAAGGAATACCTTTAATAGAACTTTTCTTCTTACCATCTGTGTTCTTCGCCGCTTTAAGCGATTCCTTATGACTTGCCTGTTGCATAACGATTTCAGCTAGTCCGTTTTCGGCTATCTGTTTAATAATACCTTCCGGAATGGTCGGACTTGAACCAAAGTTCTTTTCTGGTGATTCTAGAAATTCTTTAGATTGAGAGTTAAAAGATGGGTCGTTAATAATACTGTCTACAAATAGTTTAAGATAGTTTTTGACCATAGAACTAGGAACTTCTCGCTTGTGTTTCTTTTTAATGTAATCCACCACACCTTTACAAATAAGTCGGCTAATACGGTCGACGTGTTTACCACCTTTAATGGTCGCAATACCATTTACAAAACTAACCTGTTGAAAGGAATCATTGTCCGAAAGAGTCGCGTAAATTTTCCATCTAGGGTGGATATCCGCGTAAACACCTGGCACTTCGTGGTCCATCATTTTTGCGTAGTCCTCTAGTGTATCAATATTAATTAGTTCACCATTGTAATATACATTAACATCGTTAGGTGTTAGAGTTGCAATATCATAAGTTCTTTTTTTCATTAGATTTATCATATCCGGAGAATATTCTGTAATATCAAATTTATGAAAGTCCGCTGTATAACTAATCTTAGTATAAGGTTTTTTAGTCGACTTCTTGGTTTTCCCTTTTTTCATGACTCTCATGTTGTCGGCATATTCCTGCGTCCATAGTTTCTTTCTAGTATGGTCCAATGTTTCAACCGAAAATTCTTTTGAAAAGATATTAGTTAGTTTGGCGCCAAAACCATTTTTACCACCAGTTGTTTTGTCCACCTTATTATAGTTCGCCGAAGTTAGTAGTTCACCAAACAAAAGCTGCGGAATCCAAATCGGTTCTCCTTCTGGATCCTTGTAGACCGGGTGTTCGGCAACATCGATACCTTCGCCATTGTTATATACCGTTACTTTCTGGCTGTCAACCGTTACTCTAATTTCGGTTAGTGGGTGCTTCGTTTTTTTCTTAGACAATCTATCCCATTGATCTCTAGAATTAACAATAACCTCGTCGAACAGTTTCAATAAACCCGGGATATATTCGAGTTCCTTAAACACCAGTTTATCAGTCTCAAGAGTAGGTAGAATATCAGTGGTCAAACTAGCACCTCCAATATAAGTATCCGGAGAATCATAAATCTGCGTGTGTAGATCTTTGGAAATATACGTTTCAGCTAAATCGGTCATAACTTATTGTAATCTTATTGTTTTTAAATGATTTTCAATTTTTAAACGCGTTTAAAGAATAAATAATTTCTATAACTATAAAGATTAAATAATATGCCATTAATAGTTAGTAGAAAACAAGATGTTTTAATGGAATACCTTTCCAATTTTTATAGTGAAAGAAACAATTTATTAGAAGATTTTATAAAGATTATTTCACCTGATTCTAAGATATCTTTGCGCGTAATTGATTGGTTTGTTACCAATTATTCTAAAAAGTATAACATTATGTATGAGATATCCTGCAAAGATAATAGTATCATTGATCCTAAAGATTCTTTAAAAGAAACAAATAAAAGACAATTTATTGTTTATTTAAATTATAAATCACAGTTAAAATCATATTCTAAGAAACAGTTTGACCCATTCTGTCGTCGCGAGCGTATTAGTTATGAATATCTACCCGGTAAAGAAGTAACAACAACAGTTGGTCAATTAAACTTTTTTAAGTGGGCTATGGAAAATAGTGTTATAGAATATATTGCAAAACATTCAGTAGACATAGAAAGAGACATGCTTCACACCATGCGTAAAAATTCTCCAAAAGGTAAGAAGTTAAAAGAAAGAAAGAAAAGACAAGAATTATCACAGGCCGCAACAAAAAGAATAAATACACATAAGTGTACGGTGACTCTTGATTTCACGTAGAAATTATATTTCGCAGTATTAAATATAGCGAAATTGAAATATATTTAAAAACAATATTAGTATTAGATATAAGTTATTAATGCAGATTTTCGTCAAAACCCTTACAGGCAAAACAATTACTCTTGAAGTAGAAGGTTCAGATACTATTGAAAATGTTAAGGCAAAGATTCAGGACAAAGAAGGTATCCCACCGGACCAGCAGCGTCTTATCTTTGCCGGCAAACAGCTAGAAGATGGTCGCACTCTTGCTGATTACAACATTCAGAAAGAATCAACCCTTCACCTTGTACTCCGCCTTCGCGGCGGCTGTTAATTTCTAGTATAATTAAGTATAATTATTGTTTTTTTTATATATTTATTTACAAACAAAATGAATAATAGTTTTTTAGATAGAAGCATGGAAACAGTTAATTTTAATAATAGTAACTTCTTAGAGCCGCAATTCAAATCAAGCAAAAAGCAACCTAAAATGAAAGAATCAAATCATTTAGATAGAATATTTGATTCCCATTTTGCAGGTAATAATTCCAGAGATATGAAGTTAAGCTTTAGACCAGAAACTTCATTTGACGTAGAAAAAGAAAAGAAGATGTTCCATCAGGATAGTAGTTATGCCAAGTTTGATAACGCACCGACACCGACACCGCAGAAGAAACACATTGTCAAAGAAATGAATTGTCAATATTGCGATTCGTATCGTAAGAAAAATATGCAATACGAAACCATGATATCTGATTATCAACGTAAGATATCCGAGTTAACCTCAAAAATAAATAAGGGTCAACAAGATACAAAATCAAAGGACGTACAAACAAATGATATACGACGAGAATATTCTAAAATTAGTGACTCATTAAAACAAAAACAGAAAGAATGTGAAATATTAGAAAAGAAAATATCTAGCATCCAACTCGAACAACTAGACAAGGATAAATCTAGAATAGAAGATGAAATTAAAAAGGGAAATGAGAAATACTATAAGATGGTTCAGCATTATGAAAAGATAGTTGGTGAACTCCGTAATGAAACCATAGAATTAAATGATAAAATACTTAATAAACCAGAGAATACATTAGAGAATAAAAGGCATCCCATGTTAGAAAAACTGTTACCCGTTTTGTCTAATAAACTTGGTAAATCTAAAGAAGAAATAGAGAG
>Ga0307986_10000942_pt1 | contig 21492 bp, 21 predicted proteins | sample EllFjometageno82_FD_203170 | JGI IMG/M metagenome (GOLD analysis project Ga0307986, IMG submission 203170) | Marine microbial communities from Ellis Fjord, Antarctic Ocean - #82 | ecosystem: Environmental > Aquatic > Marine > Unclassified | place: Southern Ocean | collected 2014-10-09
GTAGTTAATGGCATTATTATAGCAAAAATATTAAGCACTTTGTTTGCGGCATTTTTGATTTTTTCATCCTGAACATAGTCCTCAAACACCTCACTAATACTCAAAGCAGAGAAAAAGTAAGCAAATACAAGCATTAAAGAAAATAAAAATTTTGATGGCTGAGTGGTAAAAAAATTAACAACCTCAATATAATCTTTATCAAAAATTGAAACGAGGTTTATGATAAACCAAATCATTAAAGGTATTAAAATCCCTGAACTGATTTTCATGAACATCCATTTTTTTGTTGCAGAATTCATTTTAAAAAAAACTCCTCCCTAATAAATAAAAGAGAATTGTCAAAAAAATAGACCCAAAAATAACTAATAAACCTGTAATCTTTGTTATCTTTAATTCAAATCCATAACCGAGGTCCATTACAAGATGTCTTATTTCACTTAATGTTTGAAAATTAAAAGACCAAGTTAAACAAATAATAACAAATTTTCCAAAAATAGATTGTAAAAATAATTTTGTTAGGTCGTAACTAGATTCTCCTAACAATAGAGAAAATATCCAAAAACAAATTACTGTTATTGCTGAAATATTAACTATTCCAGTAATTCTGTGAGAAATAGAAACTAAAGAAGATATATGCCATCTATAAACTTGAATATGAGGTGATAAAGGGTTGTTATTATCCATTATTTTTTTTAATTAAAAGTTCAGCTATTTCAATTGAATTCAATGCAGCGCCTCTTAATAAATTATCTGAAACAATCCACATATTTATTGTATTCTTTTTTGTTTTATCTTCTCTGATCCGAGAAATATAAGTTTCATTTTTACCTTCTGCATCCAAGGGTGTAATGTAACCACCATCTTCTCTTTTATCATATACCTCACATCCTTCTGCATTGTTTAGTAAAGAATGTATTTTTTCTAGACTAAATGGTTTTTTAAACTCGATATTTACTGACTCTGCGTGAGAAACTAAAACAGGAATTCTCACACATGTTGCTGTCAGTTCAATATTATTATCAAGAATTTTTTTTGTTTCATTTACCATCTTTAATTCTTCTTTTGTATAACCATCTTCTGCAAAAATATCTATGTGGGGAATTGCATTAAATGCAATTTGTTTAGTAAAATTTTTAGAATCTATTTTTTTTTTATTTAAGGATAATTTTGTTTGTTCAATCAGTTCATCCATCGAAGCTTTACCAGCACCCGATACAGATTGATAAGTTGATATCACTACTCTTTTGATATTAAACTCATCATGAAGTGGTTTTAAAGCTATCACAAGCTGTGCTGTTGAGCAGTTTGGATTGGCAATAATATTTTTTTTTAAAATATTAATTGCTTCTGGATTTACCTGTGGAACAATTAGAGGCACATCTTTATTCATTCTAAAGAAGCTAGAATTATCAATTACCGTAGTATGTTTCGCAGCTTTTTCTGCATATTTTTCCGATATTTTTCCACCTGCTGCAAAAAATGTAATTTCGGCATTTGAAAAATCGTATGTCTCCAAATTACAAACCTCATATTCTTTACCATTAAAATTTATTTTTTGACCAGCACTTCTTGAGGAGGCAATTAAAAATAATTGATCAACTGGTAATTTTTTTTGCTCTAATACTTCGAGCATTTTTCTCCCAACATTACCTGTGGCTCCTACAATCGCTATATTCATGATATTATTTAACTTTTATACTAAATGAAGGGTAAATCGCAAACATTTCCATTAAATGTATTCTTATTTATTTGGATTTTGAAGCCTTGGGATACTTTCCAGTGGGACTTCTGGATCATTGCTATTCCAATAACCTTTTTGAAATGAGGTGAATAGCAAGCCGACCTTAATTCCCCAATTATATTATTATTTTCATCATATAGATCTTTTGATCCTGTAAGGCTGATTTCCTTTATATCAATTTTAACTCCTAATAACTTTTTTTGAGCACCTTTTATTTTTACCTTTTTTAATTTATCTTTTCCTATAAATTTTATATCACTATCTAAATTAACATATTGATCAAACCCACATTCAAATGGATTGTCATTGTTATCAAAATCGTTACCATAAGATAAAAGCGCACTCTCAATTCTCTCTATTAAGTTTGGACATCCAGGTCTTATATTAAATTCTTTTCCTGTTTCAAAAAGATGATCATATAATTTTTGTCCTGACTCTGTATTTTGAACATAGACTTCATATCCACCTTGTTTCGACCATCCCGACCTTGCTATTAAATGTTTGGTCCCTTCAAAATCAAAATAGTCAAATCCAAAAAATTTTAGTTCAGTAATTTTTTTTCCAAAAACTTTTTCCATTAATGCAATTGATTTTGGACCTTGTACTGCCATTATATCAACTACCGGTTCTATAATCTTAACATCAAATTTATATCCTGAGGCCAAACCTTTAGCAAAAAAGATCACATCCGAATCTGCTATCGATATCCACCATCTATTTTCATCAAGCTTTAAAACAACTGGATCATTAACAAGATTTCCATTTTCATCTATTATTGGGCAATAATAACATCTACCAATTTTTGATTTTGATAAGTCTCGACATGTCATTAATTGTACTAATTCAGCAGAGTCTTTTCCTGATATTTCTACTTGTCTTTCTGCAGCCACGTCCCATACCTGAACATGTTCTTTTAAATGCTTATAACTATCTTCTATTGAGCCAAACGCAGCAGGTAGCAACATGTGATTGTAAACCGTATATGCTGTAACCCCTTGCTTCTCTATTCTTGATGTATAAGGTGTACTTCTTAATCTTCTAGATACTGCTATTGAAAAATTTTTCATTTTTTTAAAAATTCAGCAATCTTTTCTCTCATTTCAAAAGCTTTTTCAAACATAATCATGTGTCCACAATCTTTTATAATATGTGTTTTTGAATTAGGAATCAGTTCAGCAAATTTCTTACCTTTTTCAAGGTTAACCATCTTATCTAGTTCACCAAAAATAAAAAAAGTAGGACAATTAATTGACTTTAGAGCTTCTGACCCATTTTTATATTTATTACAAGCAACAAGATCAACAGCTAAAGTTTCCCTGATATCTCGTGGTGATTTAATAATTTTTTCTACAGGATTGCCTCCAATGAAGCTTTTTGAGTACTCGTAACCCCATTTCATCATTAACTTAACTGCTTTATTATCCCCATCTTCAGCAAGATCAATTAAGTCTTGATTCACTGGCATCCTATATGACCCAGCAAGAAATACTAAAGCTTTAACTCTTTTCGGATATTTAGAATAATATTCTATTGCTTCTAAGCATCCTTGAGAGTGTGCAATTATAGTAATCTTTGAGGTGTCAAGTTTATTAAAAACTTTTTCCAACCAATCAGAAATCTCTTCTATTGATTTTAGACTTTCACCTTCAGAATTTCCGTGTCCCGGCAAATCAATTGCCAAAATATTATAATTTTGATTTGATAAATATTGTTCAGTTAAAGACCAAACAATTTGTGAAAGACCACTTCCATGAAGTAAAACTATAGTATCTTTATTTTTGTCAATTCCTTGACCTGCATCCGAAGCAAAATAATTTTTATTTTCTATCTCAAAAATCAACTTAAGCCCTTGACCTTTTTTCTTAGCTCAAATTTTTGTATCTTTCCCGTAGATGTTTTTGGTAGCTCACAAAAGATAACTTTTTTGGGAAGTTTAAATCCTGCTAAAGTTTCTCTACAGAAATCTATAATATCTTTTTCTTCTGCAGATTTATCTTTGATTAGTTCAACAAAAGCACAGGGTGTTTCTCCCCATTTTTCATCTGGTTTAGCAACAACTGCTGCTAATGATACTGCTGGATGTTTTGCAATAGTGTTCTCTATTTCAATTGAAGAAATATTTTCTCCACCTGAAATAATAATATCTTTAGATCTATCTAGAATCTTAATATATCCATCCGGATGAGTTACAGCCAAATCTCCCGAGTGAAACCACCCACCAGACATAGCTTTATCAGTGGCCTCTTTGTCTTTATAATATCCTTTCATTACAATATTTCCTCTAATCATAATTTCACCCATGGTTTTTCCATCCTTGGGAACAGGATTCATCGTTTCAGGATCCATAACAACAGCGCTCTCGGTATTAGGGTATCTAACACCTTGCCTTGCTTTAATTTCATTTTTTTTATCTTTATCTAATATATTCCAATCCTCATTCCACGCACATTGCAACATATGACCATAAGTTTCTGTTAACCCATATACATGCATTACTTCAAATCCTAAATTCTCCATCTTTTCAAAAATGATACTCGGAGGAGGTGCGCCAGCAGTCAAAACATTTACTTTTCGTTTTAATTTTATTTGGTCTTCTTTGGGTGCATTAACTATCATGTTTAAAACAATAGGTGCTCCTCCAAAATGTGTTACATCGTATTTATCAATCAACTTAAAAATTTTTTTAATATCAATGTTTCTTAAGCAAATAATTCTGGCGTGTAACATTGAAAGTGTCCAAGGATAACACCATCCATTACAATGAAACATTGGCACAACACATAAATAGTTTAACCTGTTAGGCATATTCCATGCTTGGGTACTTCCTGTTGCCATCAAATAAGACCCTCTGTGATGGTAAACAACACCCTTGGGGTTACCTGTTGTTCCGGAGGTATATCCTAGTGAAATCGCTTGCCATTCATCTTTTGGTTTTTTCCATTCATAATTTTTATCTCCACTATTTAAAAAACTTTCATACTCTAACTCACCAATATTTTTAAAACTGCTTGTATCTATGTCTTTGTCATCTATATCAATAATGGTAATTTTATTTTTTACATTTTTTAAGGCTTTAGCGATTACTTCATGAAATTGTCTGTCTACAATCAAAACCTTTGCATCACTATGCTCCAAAATATAACTAACAGTATTAGGATCTAATCTTGTATTGATTGCATTAATTACTGCACCAACCATGGGTATTGAATAATGAGCTTCAAAAATTTCTGGCGTATTAAAGGCCATTATTGAAACTGTGTCTCCAGTTTTTACACCAAGCTTATCTAGTGCACTAGCAAACTTAACACACCTTTTATACACTTCTTCCCAAGTATAAGACCTACTTTCATAAACTACAGCCTCATAATTTGGATATATATCTTTTGTTCTTTCTAAAAATGTTAAGGGAGATAAAGGAACGTAGTTAGCGTCATTTTTATCTAAATTAGCATCGTAGTGAATCATTTTAATTGAATTTAAAATTCATTATATAGTCACTTCCAGTTGTGGCAGTTTTAAAATGACTTTCTGCTCTCGGCAAAACTCTTTTAAAATAAAAATTTGCAGTTTGTATCTTGTCCTCATAAAAATCTTTGTTTTGGTCATAGTCTTTGAAGCTTACCTCTAAAACCTTTATCCATGCATGGGCTATGGATACAAAGCCTAATGCTTTTAAATAGTCATTACATGCTGCACTTGCATCATCTTTTGAATTTTGTATTTTTTCTTTAATCCAAGAAGTAAACTTAGATAAAATTTCTATTTGTGATTGTAATTCTTTTGTAAAAGGTACTAGTTTGTCATTTTTAGTTTCACAATCATTCTTTATTATTTCTAAGTATTTATTGATTATATCACCATTTTTATTTACTAATTTTCTAAAGACTAAATCTGCTGCTTGAACTGAATTAGTTCCTTCATAAATTGGTGTAATTCTATTGTCTCGATATAGCTGTTCTATTCCTTGATCTTTTGTATATCCATAACCACCATGAACCTGCATAGCCTCACTTGTTATTTCCATTCCCATATCACTAAACATCGTTTTAACCACGGGTGTCATTAAAGAAACAAGGTCTGATGCTTCCTGTTTTATTTTATCATCTGGGTGATAAAGACTAACTTCTGTTTCTTGAGATAACCAAAAGCATAGGGCCCGCTCACCTTCAATAATAGATTTCATATTAAGTAAAGATTTTCTAATATCAGCATGCTCAATTATAAAATCTGCACCGTTGGTTGATTTTGTATTGTTTGTTTTTCCCTGCTTTCTTTCTTTTGCGTAACTTAAAGAGTTTTGATATGCAATTTCAGAAATTCCTAAGCCTTGAATTCCAACAATAATTCTCTCTAGATTCATCATGGTAAACATTGCGTTTAACCCTTTGTTCTTTGATCCAATCATATAACCAGTTGCATCATCAAAATTTAATACACATGTAGCAGAACCTTTAATTCCCATCTTACTTTCAATAGATCCCGTTGAAACTCCATTTCTAGATCCAATAGATCCATCTTCATTTACAATAAACTTGGGTACTAAAAATAAACTTATTCCTTTTGTACCAGTTGGAGAGTCAACTGCTCTTGCAATTACTAAATGAATAATATTTTCTGTTAAATCTTGATCACCCGATGTAATAAAAATTTTCTGTCCACTTAGCTTAAAAGTTCCATCTGGCTGTTCAACAGCTTTGGTTTTTAAAAGGCCTAAATCAGTTCCACAAACTGGCTCTGTAAGACACATTGTTCCACTCCACTTGCCTTCAACCATTTTTGGAAGGTATCTTTTTTTTATTTCATCCGTGGCATGATGGGAAATACAGTTATACGCACCTATACTTAACTCACTGTAAAGTTTAAATGATAGACATGCTGATGATAACATTTCATCAAAAAAAGCACTTACAGTTTTTGGCATTCCTTGGCCTCCATATTTTGGATCACAAGAAAGAGAGGTCCATCCATCTTCAATATATTTTGTGTAAGCTTCCTTATAACCAGGTGGTGTTCTGACTACTCCATTTTCTAAAACTGTTGGATTTTCATCTCCTGATTTTGCTAATGGTAATATTAAGTTTTGATTAATCTTAGCTGCCTCTTCCAAAATATCTTTTACTAGTTCTGAATTAACTTCTTTATATTTTTCAAGATCATTATAATTTTTATTATTTCTTAACTTATCAAAAAGAAACATCATATCTTTTACTGGTGCATTGTAATTTGGCATTGGGAAACCTTAGAATATATATTTAATTATTGCAATTTTGAAATTATCGCATCACCCATTGCAGATGTTGACACTTCTTTTGTGCCTTTAGACAAAATATCTTTAGTTCTAAGACCATCATTTAAAACAGCTTGAACGGCTTTTTCTAAAGATATCGCCTCTTTATCAAGGTCTAATGAATATCTTAAGGCCATAGCAAAACTCAAAATTGAAGCAATTGGATTGGCTATTCCTTTGCCAGCAATATCAGGAGCTGACCCATGGATCGGCTCATACATTGCTCTCATTTCACCATCTTTATTTTTAGCACCTAAAGACGCTGAAGGCAAAAGACCAAGAGATCCTGTTAGCATTGAAGCCTGATCTGACAACATATCCCCAAATAAATTGTCTGTTACAATTACATCAAATTGTTTTGGGTTTTTTAATAACTGCATAGCACAATTATCAGCAAGCATATGACTTAACTCCACATCTTTATATTCATTATCATGTAAAATTTGAACTTCTTCTCTCCAAAGTTGGCCTGCCTCCATTACATTTGACTTTTCACATGATGTAACTTTATTTGATCTTTTTCTCGCTAAATCAAAAGCAATTTTTGCAACTCTTATTATTTCACTACTTGTATAAGTGTGAGTATTAGTTCCTTTTCGCTCTCCATTTTCAATTGGTTTTATTCCTCTTGGTTCTCCAAAATAAATTCCTCCTGTCAGCTCTCTAACAATCATAATGTCTAAGCCTGAAACAATTTCTGGTTTTAAAGTCGAAGCATCTACCAATTGTTCAAAACATATTGCTGGTCTTAAATTAGCAAATAATTTTAATTCTTTTCTTAGCTTTAATAAGGCTCTTTCTGGTTTTTTTGAAAATTCAACATTATCCCACTTTGGACCACCAACTGCACCAAGCATTACTACTGCGCTTTCTAATGCTTTATAAAATACTTCATCAGTGATTGGGGTTCCATGCTCATCATAAGAGCAACCTCCTGCAAGATCCTCATCAATTTCAAAATCCAAAGATTTTTTATCATTGAACCAATTAATTACTTTTTTTACTTCTCCAATAACCTCGGGGCCTATTCCATCTCCTGGAAGCAATAGTATTTTTCTTTTTTTAACTTTAATCATTAAAAATCCAAGGTTTTGTTTTTTTTAAACTTTTTTCAAAATTTTCTATTTTATCTGATTTTTTTAATGACAAAGCAATATCATCCAGGCCTTCCAATAAACATTTCTTCTTAAATGGATCAATTTTAAACTTGATTGCATTGTTTCCATAAATAATTTTTTCTTCACTTAAATCAATTGAAATTTCTTCTTTTCGATTTGCATATTCAGAGATTTCTTTAATCTTATCTTCATCAATAATAATTGGTAAAATTCCATTTTTAAAACAATTACTATAAAAAATATCAGCAAAACTTGAACTGATTACGCATGTAATTCCAAAATCTAATAATGCCCATGGAGCATGCTCCCTTGAAGAACCGCAGCCAAAATTTTTACCTGCTATTAAAATTTTAGATTGATTGAATGGATTTTGATTTAACAAAAAACTCTTAACTTCTTTGCCTTCATCATCATACCTCATTTCAAAAAACAAATTTTTTCCAAGGCCAGTTCTTTTAATTGTTTTTAAAAACTGTTTAGGAATAATCATGTCAGTATCAATATTAACAATTGGTAAATATGCTGGAATACTTTTTAATGTGTTAAACTTTTGCATTTAATTTTGATACTTCCTAACATCATCTAAGTTACCAGATATTGCTGCAGCTGCAGCCATACCCGGGCTAACTAAATGAGTTCTTCCACCTCTTCCCTGTCTTCCTTCAAAATTTCTGTTTGAAGTTGAGGCACATCTTTCTTTTGGTTTTAACTTATCAGCATTCATAGCTAAACACATTGAGCAACCAGGTTCTCTCCATTCAAATCCAGATTGTATAAAGATTTTATCTAAACCCTCTTGTTCCGCTTGTTCTTTTACCAAACCTGAGCCTGGCACTACCATCGCTTGAACATTGGAAGATATTTTTTTATCTTTTAAGATTTTGGCTGCTTCTCTTAAATCTTCTATTCTTCCATTGGTGCAACTTCCAATAAATACTTTGTCTATTTTAATATCTTTTGCAGCCATATCTGGTTTTAAACCCATATAATTTAATGCTCTTTCAATCGAATTTTTTTTATCTTCATCTTTTTCATTCTCAGGATTGGGAACTTTTCCATCAATGGTAATTACGTCTTGAGGTGAAGTCCCCCAAGTTATCATCGGTAATATTTCATTGGCATTTAAATTAATTTCTTTATCAAAAACGGCACCTTCGTCGGTTTTTAAAGTTTTCCAATACTCAGCTGCTTTTTCCCAATTTTCACCTTTAGGAGACATTGGTTTATCTTTTAAATAATTTAATATTTTTTCATCTGGTGCTATTAATCCTGCTCTAGCACCTCCCTCTATAGTCATATTACAAATTGTCATTCTTTGTTCTACACTTAACGATCTCATCAAATCACCTGCATACTCAATCACGCAACCAGTTCCTCCAGCTGTACCTATTTTTCCAATAATCTGTAAAATTACATCTTTGGAAGTAACACCAACAGGGAGTTTTCCATTAACATTGATTCTAAAATTTTTTGCTTTTTTTTGAACTAACGTTTGTGTTGCTAAAACATGCTCGACTTCGGATGTTCCTATTCCAAAAGCAAGAGAGCCAAATGCACCGTGTGTGGCTGTATGACTATCTCCACAAACAATTACTGTTCCTGGCTGAGTAAATCCTTGTTCTGGACCTATTATATGAACGATGCCCTGTCTTTTATCATTCATTCCAAATAGTTGAACTCCAAATTCTTTACAATTTGATTCTAATGTATCAACTTGAATTTTGGATTCTTTATCGGATATTCCCTTCGAACGATCTGTTGTAGGCACATTATGATCAGCAACTGCTAAAGTTAACTCTGGATGTCTGACTTTCCTTTTTAAATTCCTCAAACCTTCAAAAGCTTGTGGACTAGTTACCTCGTGTATTAAATGTCTATCAACAAAAATTAGCGCTGTTCCATCGTCTTGTTGATCAACTAGATGATCATTCCAAATTTTATCGAAAAGAGTAGTGGGCATTGAAAAAAAATTATTTTTTTTCTGAAGTACTTTCTGGTTTTTTTTTTTTTTTAGCAGCTTCTGCTGTTGGTGCTACGTCTGCTTTAGGAGCCTTTGCTAGTGCAATATTTTCCTTTGATGCTGTCTTAGGTTTTGCATCAATTCCAGTCTTTTTTTTGATTTTTTCTGCAATTCTTGCTGATTTACCAGTTCTATCTCTTAAATAATAAAGTTTTGCTCTTCTAACTTTACCCGATCTGATTACTTCGATTGTATCAATTACAGGCCCATATAATGGGAATGTTCTCTCAACACCTTCGCCAAAAGAAATTTTTCTAACTGTGAAGGAAGAATTTATGTCTCTATTTTTTTTGGCTATGCATACACCTTCAAAGTATTGAATTCTTTCTTTTTTACCCTCGGTAATTCTAACACCAACCTTAACAACATCACCTGGATAAAATTGTGGGATCTTTTTTTCAGATAAAATTTTTTTTACGTTATGTTGGTTTATTTCTTCAATTGTTTTCATTTTAATGTTTATTGAATTAATTGTTCTTATATTTTTGCCATAAATCTGGTCTTCGGTCGCGTGTTATAACCTCAGATTGTGATAAACGCCAGTCTTTAATTTTGTTGTGATCTCCAGATAATAATACCTCTGGTACTGATTTTTCCTCCCAAATTTGAGGTTTTGTGTACTGGGCATACTCCAATAATCCATTCTGAAAGCTCTCATCATCAATTGATTTATCATTTCCAAGTACTCCAGGTAACAATCTAAGAATACTATCCAAAACAACAAAAGCAGCAGTCTCTCCACCTGATAATACGTAGTCACCTATGCTTATTTCTTCAATGTTTCTAGTTTTTAAAACTCTCTCATCAACACCTTCAAAATGACCACAAATTAATGATATAGATTTTTCTTTGGATAATTCTTTAGCGAAATTTTGATCAAATTTTTTTCCTCTTGGTGATAAATAAAAAATCCTTTCACCATCTACATTATTTTTATCTAATGAATTAGCCAAAACATCCGCCTTCAATAACATACCTGATCCCCCTCCATAAGGAGTATCATCTACAGTCTTATGTTTATCAGTTGCAGCATCTCTAATGTTTACTACTTTCATATCCCATAACTTTTTTTCTAATGCTTTTCCATAAAGTCCTTTCATTAAAGGACCAGGAAAAATTTCTGGGTAAAGTGTAAAAATTTGAGTATGCCACATAACAAATATAAAAACTATTTTTCTTCTGCCTTAGGAGCATCTACTTTAGGAGCTTCTGCTTTAGGAGCATCTACTTTAGGAGCTTCTGCTTTAGGAGCTTCTGCTTTAGGAGCTTCTGCTTTAGGAGCTTCTGCTTTAGGAGCTTCTGCTTTAGGAGCTTCTGCTGCTGGTGCTACATCTGCTTTAGGAGCTTCTGCTTTAGGAGCTTCTGCTGCTGGTGCTACATCTGCTTTAGGAGCTTCTACTTTAGGAGCAGATTCTTCACCTTCTTTTTTTCTTTCTTTTTTTGGAACAGCTTTTTTTGGATTATTGCCATTAGCAGGCATCGGCATTAATTCATTTTCTCCTAGAATTCTTGCCACTCTAGTAGTTGGTTGAGCACCTTGACCAAGCCAATATTTAATTCTTTCAGCTTCAAGACCAACTCTTTCTTTTTTGTCTTTTGGTAAAAGTGGGTTAAAAAAACCTACTTTTTCAATAAATCTTCCATCTCTTGCAAAACGACTATCCGCAACTACAACTTTGTAAACAGGACGTTTTTTTGTTCCACCTCTTGATAATCTTAATTTTAACATTCGTTCTCCTTTATTATTATTTTAATTGATTTAATAGCTCTGGCGGTATTCCTTTATCAGACATACCTTTCAGATTTCCTTTAGACATCTTCTTCATCATTTCAGACATCATTTTAAATTGCTTAAGCAATTTGTTGATAGTGGCTGGATCTGTGCCAGAGCCATTAGCAATTCTTTTTTTTCTAGAACCATCGATAACTTTTGGGTTCTCTCTTTCTTTTTTTGTCATTGATAGAATAATTGCTTCATTTTTGGTGACAATATTTTCATCCATTCCAGCTGAATCCATTTGAGATTTTATTTTAGAAACTCCAGGCATAAAAGACATTATACCTTCTATTCCACCCATTTTTTTCATTTGTCTTAATTGAGTTAAATAATCTTGCATTGAGAATTGGCCTTTTTTAAGATTTTCTTCTGCTTGTTTAATGTCTTCTTCACCTAAATCTTTTGCTGCTTGTTCTACAAGAGAGACTATATCTCCCATTCCAAGAATCCTATTGGCAATTCTTTCTGGATGGAATACTTCTAGATTATCTATTTTTTCACCAATACCTAAAAATTTAATTGGAACCTTCGAAATATATTTCATGCTTACAGCCGCACCACCTCTTCCATCACCGTCAGCTCTAGTCAGAATAATACCTGAAAGATTTAATGTATTTTTAAATTCTTTTGCTACTGATGCAGCAACTTGTCCTGTTAATGAATCAGCAACCAAAATAGTTTCAACAGGATTTATTGTGTTTTCTATTTGTTTTATTTCACTCATCATTTGAAGGTCAATTTGTGTTCTTCCAGCAGTATCAAATAAGATTACTTCTGCCCCATTAAGATTTGCAGCACTCATTGCTCTTCTGCAAATATCTGTTGGCTGTTGACCTTCAATGACAGGTAATGTTAAAATATTATTTTGTTCACCTAAAGATCTCAACTGCTCTTGAGCGGCTGGTCTATAAATATCTAGACTAACCATCATAACTTTTTTCTTTTTATTGTTTTCTAAATATTTTGCTAATTTTGCAGTTGTTGTTGTTTTTCCTGAGCCTTGAAGACCAACTAACATCATCGGTACAGGTGGTACTGCGTTTAAATTAATATCTGCATTGCTATCACCTAGCAAGCTTACGAGCTCATCATAAACAACTTTTACAACCATATCCCCAGGTGAAGTAGACCTAATTATCTCTTGCCCTAAAGCTTTAAGCTTAACTTTTTCAATAAAATCTTTGGCAACTTCTAAAGAAACATCCGCTTCAAGCAAAGCTTGTCGAATACCTTTTAAACCCTCGTCTACCTGACCTTCATCTAGGGATGGAGCTTTTTTTAAAGAAGAAAAAATTTCTTCGAATTTATTTGTTAAATTTTCAAACATATTTATTACACACAGCAGTAATCTCACTAGTGGGCGAACCTTCGCTGACTAGTGTCGATCTCTTTGTTTCCAAAGACACCGCAAATTTAATGTTTTTGCGGAAACTGCCCTAAACTATAATAGAGCTACAAAAAGTCAATAAATAAGTTAAATAACTAAATATGGATATTCATGCGTACAAAATGGATGGATTGGGAAATGACTTTGTAATCATTGATAATAGATCAGATCCCATCATTCCAACCAAGGATCAAATTATTAAAATTTGTAATCGAAAATTTATAGGATGTGACCAACTTATAATAATAAATAATCACAAAACATCTGATGCTCATTTAGAGTTTTTTAACTCAGATGGTAGCAAGTCTGGCGCGTGCGGAAATGGAACTCGATGTATTGCTGAATTTATCTCCAGAGAGAATAACAAAAAAAATATTTTGTTAACAACTTCTGCTGGAGAATTAAGCTCTGATATTCTTGGTGATAATCTTGTTGAAACAGAAATTGGTATTGGAAAAACTGAGTGGGATCAAATTCCTTTATCACAAAATATAAATACAAAAAATTTAGGTATCAAAATAATTGATAACAATGGAACTGAGCACTCAGGAGGAATAGCCATAAATGTTGGAAATCCCCATGTGGTATTTTTTGTTGATAGCCTAGATGATTTTAATATAAAAAAAATTGGTCCAAAAATCGAACAACATAAACTTTTTCCAGAAAGATGTAACGTAACAGTTGCTCAAGTAATTACTAACCATCTAATTAAAGTTAAGGTTTGGGAAAGAGGAGCTGGATTAACTAAGGCCTGTGGAACTGCTGCTTGTGCAACTGCTTTTGCTGGATTTATTAACCAATTAAACTTAAATCAAGTTGATATCGAATTTAAGACAGGAAATTTATCTATAAAAATTGATAAAAATAATTTTATTAAGATGAAAGGTTCCGTTTCAAATATAGAAAAAATACTAATAAAATTATAATGGGAATTTTTGATAAATTTAATATTGGCTTTAAAAAAAGTGCATTGGCTTTTTCAAGTGGTCTTAAAGAAATTATCATTAAAAAAGAGTTAGATGATAAAAGTCTAGATAATATTGAAGATTTTTTAATTCAATCGGATGTTGGAGTGGATGCTTCTAAAGAAATTCGATCTATTATTTCAAAAAAAAAAATTGATCCCAACAAAGATTTAGGTTCTGAGGTAAATTTTATACTAAAAGATTATATAATATCTTTAATGAAACCTCTTGAAAATAAAAATTTTTTTAATAAAAAAGAAAAATTAAATGTGACTTTGGTTTCGGGTGTTAATGGTGTTGGTAAAACAACTACTATAGGTAAAATTGGAAAAATTTTAATATCAAATGGTAATAAGATTATGTTTGCTGCATCAGATACATTTAGGGCAGCAGCAATTGAACAATTAGAAAATTGGGCCAATAAAATTAATGTTCCAATAGTAAAATCTACTCAAGGCTCTGATCCAGCATCTGTTGCATATAAAGCAATAGATGAAGCTATAAAAAATGATTTTAATCAAGTGTTAATTGATACAGCTGGAAGACTACAAAATAAAAAGAATTTAATGGAAGAATATAAAAAGATTGCAAACGTTACTAAGAAAATTGATCCTGACGCACCTCATGATGTTATTTTAGTTTTAGATTCTACCTCAGGTCAAAATGTATTAAATCAAGTTGATGAATTTAATAAAATTATTCCAATTACTGGAATTGTAATGACTAAACTCGATGGCACTGCTAAAGGCGGAATTCTTCTTGCCGTTGCTAGGAAATATAAACTTCCAATTATAGCCTTGGGACTTGGTGAAAAAGAGGATGATTTACAGATATTTAATGCTGAAAAATTTGCTGAAGCTTTTATTCAAATTAATTAATTAAATTGCTAGAAATTAAAGGTTTGTGAAGACTACATTTATAATTGCCTTCAAACGTGGGGTGTCCACAGTTTTTTGCAAATGATGAAATTATAAAATCAAATTTTCCACTTACTGGATAAAGTTCTAGTTTTTTTTTATCTATATCAAATTTGAAATTTGCTTTTAAGCTTTTAACTGCACTTATCATTACAAGTGTTTTGTTGTCTTTCAAAAGATAATAAGCAAAATCTTCTGGAAAAACAGGAAAGTCATATTCTTGAAGATAATATTTTGCTTTGGCAGGAAACCATTCATAGGAAATTAAAGGAGATGATTTTTTTGATTGATAATCATAAATATAAAGATCTTTTGGATAATCATTAATATAATTAGAGACCTCACCTCTTGCTAAAACTGATTTTTCTCTTGTTTTAAAATATAAAGCGAAATTATTATTATAAGAATTCATTTGATCAATGTGAAACAAATCACCTACATTATAATCGTTATCTTTTGCTACTGAAATTTGAATTAAACTTAATAATAAAAAGAATGCTAAAAAAACTTTTTTCATTCTAATAATTTAGAATAAAAATTAGTGTTATATTTGTTTAGATTGTGGCTTAATTTAAACTTTTAATGAATTTTTTTAAAGCTTTTATCAATTGATCATCATATTCCATCATATGATTGTCATATTTCGTGAAGTAAGAATATTTGGGTCCATTAGATATTTCAAAAATTTTTTTACCCATTGAAAATGGAACAATATTATCTTTTTCTCCATGCATGATCAAAATTGGTACCTTGATATTTTTAACCTTTTTTTCATTTTCATATCTATCTTTAAGCAAAAGACTTATGGGGATATATGGATAGAATTTTTGTGCAGCAGCAGTCATTGAGGTAAATGGTGTCTCTAAAATTACTCCAGCATAATCTTTATTTTGTGCAATTTCTGTTGCAATACCTGTTCCTAGAGACTCACCATATAATATTATATCACTTTCTTTGGCGCCTTGTTTTAGAATCCAATTCACTGCACTTTGACCATCTATATAAAGACCTTTTTCTGTTGGTTTGCCTTCGTTACCAGAAAAGCCCCTCCAGGCAATAATTAAAAAATTAATATCAATATCTTTAAAATGATTAAGTTTATGAATTCTATTATCTAAAGTTCCAGCATTTCCATGAAAATAAATAATAGTTTTATAATTCTTTATATCTTTTTTATGAAACCACCCGTTAAGTAAAAGATTATCTGAAGTCAGTATTTTTATCTCTTCAACCTCAACTGTTAATTTATCACTTGAATAGTTATTTTCGTTAGGGTGGTATAAAAGATTTCTTTGATAAAAAAATAGGGAAACTAAAACAATTAGATACAAAAAAACTAATACTAAAGATATTTGCACTGTGTTGCGCTTAAGATTGTTTAACATTTTTTTTCTTGGCCAAATAAACTCCAAAAAATACAAGTGCTGTACCTAGATAATGATAACTTTCTAATTTTTCATCAAATAAAAAATAACCATAAATAGCCGCATAAACTGTAAAAACATAAAGTGTAAAACCCGTCATAGATGCTCCCAATTGTTTTTGCGCTAAAGTGTATAAAGTAAAAGCTATAATACCAGGAGAAACAGCAGCAAAAATGACCCATAATAAAAAATCATAATTAAATAATGTTTTCTCAAAAAAAATTTCTTCACCAATATAAAAAGGTAATAAACTAATGGCTCCAAATAGTGCAATTAAAGTAAATCGTTGAAATATTTCTAATTCTGTTTTCCAATAAAATAGATAGATTGAATATAGGGCCCAGCCTATAGCAGCAGCTAACATCCATAAATCTCCTATAGTAAATGTTAAATTAACTAGTAAATTTAAATCACCTTTTATGATAATCGCAAATACTCCTATAAGGCATATCACTAAACCTATAATTTTAGTAAAGTTAATTTTTTCATTAAAAAAGATACTTGAAATCAAAATTATAAAAATTGGAGATGAGGTATAAATAATGCCCATGTTAGCAACAGTGGTCGTTTGACCTGCTAAAAAAGGAAATGCACCACATACTCCACAGCCCATAACACCTAGAAAAAATAATTTTTTATATTCCTTTTTAACAACTTTAAAATTTTTTTTTAACGATAAATAAGTAAATGGAAGCAAAATAGCAAAAACAATAGTCCATCTCCAGAATGCCAAAGAAATTGGTGGAACAAATTCCACTCCACCTCTGGCAACTACTAAGTTGCTAGCCATAAATATAGGCTGAATGAATAATAAAAGAAATGACCAAGAATTTTTTTTATAGTCCATCAATGTAAGAAAATTCAGTTCTTGTCAAAAAAGGCTTCGTAGATCATCATAAAAATTGCAACAGCCATTAGGATGTAAACTGGTAACACATCAAAGAAACCTATCATTGATGATCTGGTTAAAGTAGTTGCAAGACCAATCAAAAAAGCTGAGGCAAGTAAAGAGCCTAAAAATGTTGTAAATTTTTGCATTTTAATTATTACATTCTTTTTCCAACCAATTGGCAACACCTAAAAATCTATGATCATCATAACGCGCACCGACTAATTGTATACCTAGAGGCATGTTATTTTCACCTTGAAGCAAAGGAAGAGAGATACAAGGCGTCCCAAGATAAGACCATACCTTGTTAAATTCTGCTGTACCTGTACTTTTCAAACCTTTAGGGGCAACACCTGGACTAGAAGGTGTTAAAATACCATGATAATCCTCAAATACTTCTTCATAAGAGTCATAGCTTCTTTTCATAAAATCTATAGCTTCTGCATAGTCTTTAGCTGAATGCTTATTTCCTTTTACAATAGCATCCTGCATGTATTTAGATAATTTCTTTTTGTATTTTTTATAATAAAGACCAAAGTTATTTGCCAAATCAGTTTCATGAATTATTTGATGATATTTATGAATATCTTTGAAATATGAGGGTGTATCAAAAATTTCAATATTTTTTTTAAATGATTTTATAAAATATTCAAATGCTTCTCTAGATTTTTTATCAATTAATTTCCAAGAATCTGTTTTATAAAAAATAAACTTAGGGTCAAACAGGGGACCTTTTTTTGTTTCATTCATCATATTTTCTGATGAATAATAAATAGTAGCAGGATCATATTTATCTTTTTTTATTAAAACTTTAGCTAGTAAAGCAACATCTTCTACCGTTCTACCAAAAACCCCTATATGATCTAACTTCTCAGAAGTTTTTAAAACACCATTTCGGGAAATTAATCCATAAGTTGGTTTGTATCCAACAATTCCACAATAAGATGCTGGTCTAATAATTGACCCACCTGTTTGAGATCCAATTGAAAGTGGAGCCATTAATGATGCAACAGATGCTGCTGATCCACTTGAAGAACCACCAGGTGTTCTTGTGTTGTCATGTGGATTGGTGGTTTTTGACGGACCAAGATAAGCTAGTTCAGAAGTTGTTGTTTTGCCCATTACAATTGCACCAGCCGAAAGCAGTAAGTCAACTATTTCTGCATTTTGAGAATAAGATTTTCCTTTTCTAATTGATGTTCCACACTCAGTAGGCATATCTACTGTTCCAATAATATCTTTTAGAGCAACTGGTATTCCGTGTAATAGTCCTGTTGGTTTTCCAGATCGTCTATATTCATCTGCCTCTACAGCTTTTTCTAATAAGATTTTTTTATCAAAATGAACCCAAGCTTTAACATCTTTTTCAAATTTATTTATTCTTTCAATATATTTTTCACAAACTTCAACCGAGGTCAGTTGAGAATCTTTTATCTTAGATACGATTTCTTCAACTTTTAGTGAAAATATATCTATCATTTTTTTTTAGTTAGCAAACAATACCTCTGGCAACCACAAAGCAATACCAGGAAACATGTACATTAAAAACATTGCAAAAATTACTATGCCCAAAAATGGCATAATTCCCGCAAATATTTCCATTAATTCAACATTGGCTTTTTGAACACCTTTTAAATAGTAAGCCGACATAGCCATTGGTGGGGTTAAAAAAGATGTCTGTAAATTTAATGCAATTAACATCGCAAAGAAATAGGGGTTAACATCAAATACTTCTAGTAATGGCAAAAATATTGGAACAAATATAATTAAAATTTCTGTCCACTCTAGTGGCCAACCTAAAAGAAAAATTATTATTTGTGTAATTATTAAAAATTGCCAAGTAGTAATGTTTATTGATGTAAAGAATTGCTCAAAAACTTCATGACCTCCTAAGTAAGAGAATACTGATGAAAAAGTCCAAGAACCAATAAACAACCACATAATCATTGCTGTAGTTTTTGCTGTTAAAAAAACTGACTCTTTAAAACTTTTCCATTTTAGGGTTTTATAAAACCAAGATAAAAGTATAGCACCAAAAGCACCTGCCGCAGCTGCCTCTGCTGGAGTGGCTATACCTGCTAAAATTGTTCCAAGAACTAACATTATTAATCCAAATAAAGGTACAAAAGAAACTAACACTTCTTTTAAAATTTCTGCTCGGGGTGGAATATCTTCTGCTTTAGGTTTTGGTGCAATAGAAGGGTCCATCCAAGCTCTAAAAATTGCGTAAGAAATATATAAACTTGACAACAGTAATCCTGGGAAAATTGCAGCAGCAAACAATCTGAGTGGGGATAGTTGTGCAATTACAGAATACACAATTAACATAATACTTGGTGGTATTAAAATTCCTAGACATCCACCTGCACAAATTACACCAGATGCAAATTTTTTGTCATATCCCGCCTTAACCATTGCTGGCCATGCAAGCAATCCCATTAGAGTTACGACGGCACCAATAATTCCTGTTGCTGTTGAAAACAAAGTGCACGTAATTAATGCAGCTACTGCCATTGACCCAGGAAGTCTATGAGCCGCTAACCTGATTGCAAAAAATAATTTTGACACTATTCCGGCTCTCTCTACCAAGTACCCCATAAACAAAAACAATGGCACAGCAGTGAGAACATTATTATCCATCACAGTGTAGGTGTTTTGAACAAATAGTTGAAATATCCTATTGTCAAATAAATGCTCCATTACTGATGGATCATAAAAAGCATAATAACCAAAGCCTATACCCATTGCCATTAGCGTAAATGCAATTGGAAACCCTAACAAAACAGCAAATAGAAATAATCCCATCATTAGGATTGCAACTTCAGGATTTGTTAAACTAAATAACATCTTTTTGATCCTCATCTTGAGCCGTTCTCATTAAAATTTTTTCTGTTTCTTCTGCAACGACCATTCTTGCTGGCCAATGCCCAGTTTGAATACATATTGCTGATCTGAATACTTCACTAATTCCCTGAATAATCAATAAGATGCCTGCAGCAGGTATCATCGATTTCACCATGTAAATTTGTATTTGTGCTGGACTACTCCAACTAGTTTCTTTTATTTTCCAAGCTAAAGCTGCATATTCATATCCATAAAATGCTAGTGCTATAACCCCAGGAAAAAAGAAGATAAAATAAAGCACTAAATCTATCCAGCCTTGAGTCGTTGGTTTGAATAATCTATAAATGACATCTCCTCTGACATGGGACTCTGTTGCTAAACAATAAGCACCTGACATCATAAGTATTGCACCATACATCTGCATACTAAAATCAAAGTTCCATAATGTTGGTTTATTAAATACATAAGCCATTACGACCTCATACACAGTACCACCCATTAAAATTACAATGCACCATGAAAAAGCTTTGCCCATTGAAGTGCTTAATGTGTCCGCAAACTTTATATAGGTTCTCATCGTAACTATAAATAAAACACCCAAAGTCCATAGCAGTAACGGTGAATATTTATGAATTAAGGGCTGCTCAAAAATAGCTAACGCGTAATCTAAAAAACCAACTAAAATTAATATTTTACCAATAGTTTTGGACATATCTAAGCAGAATACCTTAATTTTTTTAAAAACAGTACTATAAAAAAAGGGGAGCCTAAACCCCCCTTTTTTTAAATTTATTAAAAAGTTAATTAAATTTTAACTTTTCCAATTGGACCAAACTCATTTTCATAAGCTAATTTGTAGTTCGGTTGATTCATCAACAAATACTTCATTGTTCTCTTAGCGTATGCTTTTTGTGAGTCGATAACTTTCTTAAAGAAAGCATCTTTATCAGAAAACTCAGCAACAATTTTATCCCAACCTTTTAACTGTTCAGATAAAATAGCATCAGATGTTTGGTAAACATTAACCTTATGCTCATTCATCAATTTAGCTAAGTCAGTAGAATATCTAACTAGCGCTTTGAAGTAGTTATCTGAGTTTGCAGCATAAGCAGCATTTTTCAAG
>Ga0307986_10000944_pt1 | contig 21472 bp, 17 predicted proteins | sample EllFjometageno82_FD_203170 | JGI IMG/M metagenome (GOLD analysis project Ga0307986, IMG submission 203170) | Marine microbial communities from Ellis Fjord, Antarctic Ocean - #82 | ecosystem: Environmental > Aquatic > Marine > Unclassified | place: Southern Ocean | collected 2014-10-09
CACAGAAAATATACCGCCATAACATGGCAAGGGTGAAAAGGTGTGGTAAGAGCACACCGGTTCTATTGGTAACAATGAACGCTGGAAAACCCCACTGGGAGCAAGACTAAGTAGAGATGACATTGCTAAAAAGCTAAAAGCCGTCTTTGGCTAGTCATCAGGGTTAGTTGCTTGAGCTCAAGAGTGATTTTGAGCCTAGAGAAATGATAAGTTTAAATGACAGAACCCGGCTTATAGTTTGTCTAGCAAAATTATCCACAGTTAGATTTGTTAAATTTATGGATGTTCACCTTTTGATTCATCATTGAATCATCTCTGTTCTCTATTTTCATTTTTAAATTGTATTAAATAGAAACTAAAAATTGATTTAAATAGTAATAAATTTTCAAAAAAATTGACATAATCATTGAAAAATACTACCAAAAACAATATTTGACTAAATTGTTAAATACCCATACTATCCCATATATTCCCAAATATGGAATTTATGAAATATAAAAAATATGTTTTTATCTACTTACGAGAACAAAATAGACAAAAAAGGAAGGGTATCAGTGCCTGCTAGTTTTAGGTCCTATCTTTCAAATTTAGGATACAATGGTGTTATTTGTTATCCATCTTTCAATAATCAGTCTATTGAAGCTTGTTCTCAGGATAGAATTGAAAAACTATCAGCCAGTATAGATTCTCTAAGTCCATTTGAAGAAAAAAGAGATTTTTTTGCAACATCAATTTTATCTGAAAGTATGAATTTACAATTTGATAGTGAAGGTAGAATTTCGCTTTCTACAAAATTATTAAAACATGCAAAAATTAAAAGTAGCATGTTTTTTGTTGGTCAAGGTCAAACATTTCAAATATGGGAACCAACAGCATTTGAAAAATTTAAGGTAAATGCGAAGAGAAAAGCTAATATAAACCGAGCAAGCCTTAAATGGGAAAAACATTTTAATAACATTGAGGGGAAATAAAAATGACAATTAACTTTAAATCACCAGAGATCAAAGAATTACAACCAAGATTATTAGTTTTAGGTGTGGGTGGAGCAGGCGGAAATGCAATAAATGAAATGATAGATAACGGCTTACATGGAGTAGAATTTATTGCTGTAAATACGGATGCTCAAGATTTAAAACGTAGCAAAGCAAAAGCAAAAATACAGATTGGATTAAATTTAACAAAAGGTTTGGGTGCCGGTGCTAAAATTGATATTGGTCAAGCTGCTGCAGATGAATCTTTAAATGAAATTGTCAATACTTTACAGGGTTCAAATATGGTTTTTATTGCTGCTGGTATGGGTGGTGGGACTGGAACTGGTGCAGCACATGTTATCGCTAGAGCCGCAAAGGAATTAAATATTTTAACAGTGGGTGTTGTTACACTTCCTTTTTTATACGAAGGGCCCTCAAGAATGAGAAGAGCTCAAATAGGTCTAGAAGAGTTAAGAAAACATGTAGACACAATTATTGTAATCCCAAATCAAAATTTATTCAAAATTGCAAATGAACAAACTACGTTTAAAGAATCATTTCATCTTTCAAACAACGTTTTGATGCATGGAGTGCAAAGTATTACAGATCTAATGGTTAGACCTGGTATAATAAATTTAGATTTTGCTGATGTTGAAACTGTAATGGCTTCAATGGGAAAAGCTATGATGGGTACAGGAGAAGCTGAGGGAGAAGGAAGAGCCATGAAGGCAACAGAGATGGCAATTAGTAATCCCTTAATTGACGATTATACTTTAAAAGGAGCGAAAGGATTATTGGTCAATATTACTGGAGGAGAAGATCTTAAACTTTTTGAAGTTGATGAAGTGGTTAATAAAATAAGATCAGAAGTAGATATAGAAGCTGAAGTTATTATTGGAGCAATACAAGATCCTTCTCTTGATGGAAAAATAAGAGTATCAATTGTTGCGACAGCGCTAGATGGACAACAGCCAGAAAGTAAATCTGTGATTAATATGGTTCACAGAATTCAAAATAGGAACCCAGGTTATTCTGATTTTACAAATAATGAGGGAGCTCGATCATTTAACTTTTCACCAACTATGACTAACCCAATATCGCATGGGGCAAATGCATTGAAACTTGAAAACGAAGTTGTTGCAGAAACCACATCATCAAGTGCTTCATCAGAGACAATTAATGACCTTAATAATACGTATAATGAAGCGTTATTAAACAATCAAGAAGCAGAGGTAGAAAGTATAGTTGAAAATAGTCAAGCAAGTGACTATGAGCAATCTTTTGCAGAAGATTCTATAAATGAATTAAGTGGTAATGAAGAGCTTAGTTCAACAGAAATAGAGCACACTTCTAACGGGTTAGAAAACTTTGGAGTAGAAGAAGAATCTGCACCAGATTTATTTAACTCTGATAATATGGATACAGAGTCTGAAGGTTTATTATCAACAGAAAGTAATGAAGACAGTTCTGAAGATGATGATTTAGAAATTCCAGCATTTTTAAGAAGACAAAAACATTAATGGTCTTAAAAAAAATAGATGATAAACACCATAATATCGGATGTAAAAAAACATCGTCCGGTATTGTTAAATGAATTAATTAGTATTATTAGCCCTCAATATGGTGGAACATTTATTGACTGCACATTTGGTCAAGGTGGATACTCAAAAAAAATTTTAAACTTTGAAAAAGCAAAGGTTATTGCTCTAGACAGGGATTTAGAAAGTTCAAGAAAAGCAGAGGAAATTCAAAGAGAATTTGAAGATAGATTTTTATTTAAGAATATTAAATTCAGCGAACTAAATAATTTAAAGCTTAAAAATGAAAATATAAAAGGTGTAATTTTTGATTTAGGTTATTCCTACACACAAATAAAAGACCCTAAAAAAGGTCTTTCTTTTGAGACTATTGGTGAACTTAATATGAAAATGGGAATAAATGATTTTTCTGCAAAAGAAGTAATTAATATTTTAGATGAAAAAGAACTTTCTCAAATATTTAAATATTTTGGGGATGAAAAAGATAGTAACAGAATAGCACATAATATTGTAGAGGACAGAGAAACTAGAGAAATAACAACAGAGGAATTAGTAAGAATTATCGAGTCTTCAAAAAGAAAAAAAAATCAAAAAACTCATAGTGCAACAAAAGTTTTTCAAGCATTAAGAATATTTGTTAACAAAGAAATTAGCGAACTTATTTATGGATTAATTAATGCAGCAAAAGTTGTTAAAAAAGATGGTATTATAGCAGTTGTTACATTTCATTCGCTTGAAGATAAAATAGTAAAATATTTTTTTAAAAGCTTATCAGAAAACAAAAGTGTTTCACGTTATATGCCATTAGGTGAGAAAAAAGTTAATTTGTTTAAACCATTGAATAAAAAACCAACTGTACCATCTGAAAAAGAAATTCAAGAAAACCCATCATCAAGATCTGCAAAATTAAGATATGTTATAAAAAAGGAAGATTTTTATGATTTTGAAACAGATATTATAGAGAAGTTTGATCATTTGATTAAAATCGAAAATTTTTCTAAAAAACTATGAAGAAAGCAGTATTTGCAACTATTATCATATTAATCTTAGCAACATCATTAGTAAAAAATTCTACAAAAGAAATAGAGGACAAAATCTTTATGGTAAATGAAAATATAAGACCTCTAAAATCAGACCTTGGTGATTTACTTCTAGAATATAACTATTTAAGCTCACCAGATAAATTAACTCAATATCAAACCCAGTATTTTGAAAAAGATTTAATAAAGATTGATATTACAAAAATTCAAATATTAATCGAAAAAAACAATCACATAAAACTAAGAGACTTAATAGAGAAAATTGATGATGAATAATAATAAAAAAACTTTTGTCTTAGAAGAGTATGAAAATGAATTTTCATATAAAAAAAGTAAAACAAATTTAAATATAGAATTTAATAGAATAGCCTTTATTTTTTTTGTTTTTTTAATAGTTTCAATAATATATTCAATACAACTTCTCCACTTAGGATCATTAAAAATACAGAGAGAGATCAAGCCCTTAATAACAAAAAAAAATTACAGAGCAGATATAATAGACAGAAATGGAAATTATCTAGTTAAAACAGTTAGTTCAATTGATATAGGAATTAGTCCAGTGGAAGTAATAGATAAAAAAAAATTATTAATTAATTTAAAATGGATTTTTCCAAATAAAAACTACAAAATAATTGAAAAAAAATTAAATAAAAATAAGTTTTTTAAGTTTGAAAAAACAATATCACTAAATAATTATGAAAGAATAATGTTACTTGGTGATAAGGCGATTAGACCAAAAGAAAAATTGACAAGAATATATCCTCAAAAAAATCTTTTCAGTCATATTATTGGACAAATAGACGATGACAATAATGGAATATCAGGTTTAGAAAAATCTTTTGATGAAAAACTGAAACAAATAAAGAAGCCTCTTAGATTAACGGTAGATGTTGATATTCAATTTTTAATTAGAGAAGAACTTTTAAGATTTCAAAAAATATTCGAAGCTAAGGGGAGTGCAGCTATTTTAATGAATGTAAATAATGGTGAAATACTTTCTATGGTATCTTTGCCAGATTTCGATTTGAATAAAAGAGAAACAATTAAAGACGTAAATTATATTAATAAAATTACAAAAGGAACTTACGAATTAGGTTCGGTATTTAAAACTTTTACAGTGGCTTCTGGAATAAATGAAGGGTTAATAGAACCTTATACTGAATTTCTAGGCTCAAAAAAAAGTATTAGTTGTGGAAAAAATCATAAGATTGAAGAGTATGACAATAAGATACCAGCGGATTTAACAGTTGAGCAAATTCTTATAAAATCAGGAAATGTTGGGTCGGTTAGAATTGTTAGAAAAGTAGGGGTAAAGAAGCATAAATCATTTTTAAAGACTATTGGTATTTTGGATAAGATAGACTTTGATATTGAGGAAGTAGGAAGACCAATGTCAATAGATTGGGAAGAAAGTTGCAAGATTGAAACCATTGCATTTGGTCATGGTATAACAACTACAATACTGCAATTAGCCAAGGGTTACTCAATAATAGCAAATGGAGGGTATAAAATTAAACCAACATTAATAAAAAAAAATCTAGATACAACAAATACAAGAAAAAAAGTTTTAAAAAATGATGTTTCAAAAAAAATAAACTCTATGCTAAGAAAAGTTGTTTCTGAGGGTACAGCAAAATTAGTAAATGTTGAAGGGTATCAAGTAGGTGGTAAAACAGGCACTGCAGAGCAGGTAATTAACAGCACATACTCCAATAATAAGATTAATACAATTGCATCAGTTTTTCCAACAGAAAATCCCAAATATGTTTTAGTAGTAATGCTTGAATCAACAAAAAATAATAAAGAGTATGTGTATACATATAGAGATGGATCAGGATTTAAGTTGAAGGGTAGTCCAAGAAATACGGCTGGATGGACATCGGTTGAGGCCGCAGGCAAGATTATAGATAAAATAGGACCTATTCTAGCCACAAAATATATAGAAGTTAATTAATTCATGATCATTGGAAATTTTATTAAAGAAATAGAATTAAGATATAAAAAGAAATATTTTTCAGGTCTTTGCTTTAATAGCTCAAAGTGTAAAAAAGATAATATTTTTTTTGCTATAAAAGGAACTAAAGTAGATGGTAATAAATTTATTGATCACGCAATTCAAAAAGGTGCAAAAATTATTATTTCAAATCAAAAATTTGAAGGTATAAGAAAAAATATACTATTTATAAAATCTTCTAACGTGAGAAAATCATTGTCAGAATTTGCTTTTGCAATTTATAGAAACAAACCTAAGAATATAATTGCAGTAACTGGAACAAATGGAAAATCTTCAATCGCAGAATTCTATTTTCAAATCTTAAAATTAAATAAAAAAAAAGTAGCCATAATTGGAACACTGGGTATTAAAACACAAAATTATACAAAAAAAGTTTCAAACACAACTATCGATCCAATTACATTAAGTATTAGTTTAAATAGATTTAAAAAGGAAAAAATTGATAATGTTATGTTAGAGGCATCGAGTCACGGTCTCAAACAAAATAGACTAGATGGCTTAAAATTTAAAACAGGTATATTTATTAATTTATCTCATGACCATTTAGATTATCACAAAACACTTAATGATTATCTTAAATCCAAATTATACTTATTTGAAAAATTACTTAAAGAAAATGCTAATATAATTACTGACAAAGAAATTCCCCAATATAAGAGAATCAAAAAAATAGCTTTAAAAAATAAACTCAATATTGAAACAATTTCAAATAACAGTAGTAATTTAGAGATTATCTCTCATGAGTATGACAACGATAAACAAATAGTTAAAATTAAATACAATAAAAAAATTTATAAATTTGAAACAAGATTAATAGGGAAGGTTCAGATTAAAAATATTTTAATGGCAATAATAGCGGCAACTAAAAGTAACTTAAGTTTTAGGAAAATTATTAATACGATTCATAATTTAAAACCAGTAAGTGGAAGATTAGAGCAAATTGGAACTATTAAAAATAATTCAAAAGTTATACTGGATTATGCTCACACACCAGGTGCACTAGAAGCATCTTTAAAGAGTTTAAAAGAACAATTTAAAAATAGAAGAATTTCAATAGTATTTGGTTGTGGTGGAGATAGAGATAAAGCAAAAAGACCAATGATGGGAAAAATTGTTAATCAATATTGTAATAGAATTTACCTAACAGATGATAATCCAAGGCATGAAAATCCAAAAAAAATAAGAACTTCTATAAAAAAAAATATTAACAAATCTAAAATCTATGAGATTTCAAATAGAACTAATGCAATCAAAAAAGCAATATTTGATTTAAAGATTGGCGATATCTTAATTGTTGCAGGTAAAGGACACGAAAGAATTCAAGAATATAAAAAGATAAAAAAATTATTTTCTGATCAAGAACAAATCTTAAAAAATATTACAATTAAAAATAAAACACTTTCAAACAATTTTAAAATAAATATCTTAAAAGAATTAAGTAATTCAAATAATATTTCCTCAAAAATTGAAATTAATAATGCATCAATTAACTCTAAAGAAATTAAAAAAAATAATGCTTTCTTTGCAATTAGAGGCAAAAATAAAGATGGTAATTTATTTGTTAAAGAAGCCCTTGCTAAGGGAGCATCTTTAGCAATAGTCAGTAATCAAAAAAAATCTAAGAAAAAAATAATAGTAAAAGATACCTTGAAATTCTTAACAGAAGCGTCCTCTATTTTAAGAGAGAATCTATCAAGCAAAATTATATCAATAACAGGAAGTTGTGGAAAAACTTCACTTAAAGAATTAACAGGAAGATCACTCAATAAAATTAGTAAAACAACCTATTCTCCGAAATCATTTAATAATAAATTTGGTGTGCCCCTAAGTTTATTTAATTTAAAAAAAAATGATGATTTTGGTATTTTTGAAATTGGAATGGATAAAAAAGGAGAAATTGATTATTTATCGAAAATTATAAAACCAGATGTAGCTGTTATTACTAATATTTCTTATGCACATATTAAAAATTTTAAGAATATTAATCAAATAGCTTTAGCAAAAGCTGAAATTATACAAAATATAAAAGATGATGGTTATCTTATCTTAAACAAAGATGACAGATTTTATAATTTTCATAAAAAAATAGGATTGAAAAGAAATTTAAAAATTCTCTCTTTTAGCTTGATCGATAAAACTGCAACAGTAAATTTAGTTTCAATTATAAAAGAAAAATCTAAATATAAAATTTCTATAAACATTAACAAAATAAGAAGATCCTTTTACTCAAATTCATTTTTTGAAAATGATTTAAAAAATTTATTAGCTTCAATCACAATTATATCAATTTTTAAAGATATTAATAAATTAAATAAAAATATTTTTTATGATCACAAAACAACGAAAGGTCGAGGAGATATAGTAAGAATTAAATTATTCAAAAATTTTTTTTATCTTGTAGATGAAAGTTATAATTCTAATCCATTATCATTGAAATCTGCATTAAAAAATTTTGATATGATAAAAGTTGACAATTCGAAAAAACATTTAATAATTGGTGATATGTTAGAACTTGGTAAATATTCTAAAAAATTGCACATAGAAATTGGAAAAAATATTAATAGAACATCTCTTAAAAATGTTAATGTTTTTGGGGAACACGTTAAATGGGCTTTTAATAATATTAATAAAAGTAAAAGAGGGATTATTTTAAAAGATAATTCTGAAATAATTGATTTGATTAAAAACAATTTGAATAATAATGATTATTTAATGATTAAAGGTTCCAACGCTACAGGGCTTAACAGCTTAACAAATCAAATAAAAACAAGTCAAATCCATGCTTTATAGTATTATTTCTGAATTAGTAGACCAATATAGTTTTCTTAATGTATTTAGATACCTTACATTTAGAACGGGCTTAGCGATGTTTACATCTATGTTTGTAGTCTTAGTGGTTGGGACACCATTTATTAAATTTTTTTCTGCAAGACAAATTTTAGATCCAATAAGAGAAGATGGGCCAACAGAACACATTATAAAAAAAATTGGAACACCCACTATGGGGGGTGTTTTAATATTATTAGGTTTGTTTTCAGGAATACTTTTATGGGGAGATTTATCTAATTATCACATATGGTTTTTGCTTTTTATAGTAACATGTTTTGGTTTGTTGGGCGCGTATGATGACTATAAAAAGATTAAACACAGAAACTCTTCTGGTATTTCATTTAGATTTAAAATTATTTCACAAATTTTAATAGCTACAGTTGGCATATTTGGATTGTCACATTTTTCTCAAAATACAGAACTAACAAATTTATATTTTCCATTTTTTAAAGATGTAATTTTAAATTTAGGTTGGTTTTTTATACCATTCTCTGTATTTATAATTATAGGTTCTTCAAACGCAGTTAATCTAACCGATGGTCTTGATGGATTAGCAACTGTACCAGTTATATTGGTGGCAGGTTGTTTTGCATTTATTAGTTATGTAACAGGCAATATTGTATTTTCAGAATATTTGAACATCCCTTATTTAGAAGGCATGGGAGAGGTATCTGTTTTTTGTGGGTCAATTATTGGAGCATGCTTAGGTTTTTTGTGGTTTAATGCACCACCAGCCAAAATATTTATGGGTGATACAGGATCTCTAGCACTTGGTGGATCATTAGGTGCGGTCGGAATAATTACTAAACATGAAATTGTTTTAGCAATAACAGGTGGTTTATTTGTTTTAGAGGCAGTCTCAGTTATTGTTCAAGTGTTGTCCTTTAAGTTAACAGGAAAGAGAGTTTTTAGAATGGCTCCTATTCATCATCATTTTGAAAAAAAGGGTTGGCCAGAATCCACCGTTGTGATTAGGTTTTGGATTATTTCAATAATTCTTGCAATGATTGGATTAGCGACTTTAAAATTAAGGTAATGTTGAATAATTCAAATATTTTTTACAAAAAAAAAATTTTAATTTATGGTTTAGGAAGAAGCGGTTTATCTGCTCTTAAATTTTTAACAGGCAATAATGAAATTACAACTTATGATGATAAAATAAAAACCAAAAATAATAAAATAATAAAACAGAAATTTGATTATATAATAATTAGCCCAGGAATAGACATTAACAAGTGTACTCTAAGTAAGTTTTTAAAAAATAATTCCAAAAAAATTTATACCGATTTAGATGTTTTTTATAACTGTCATAAGAAAAATTATAAGATAACGATCACTGGAACTAATGGTAAGTCTACTACTGCTAAAATCTTATACGAAGTTTTAAAGGATCAAAAAGTAGATGTTCGATTAGTAGGTAACATTGGTAACCCAGTCCTTTTGGAAGAAAAGATAACAAACAAGACAGTTTTTGTGATTGAAGCCTCATCTTACCAGCTAGAGTATAGCAAGTTGTTTAAATCAAACATATCTATAATTTTAAATATATCACCAGATCATCTTGAGAGACACAAGAGTATCAATAAATATGTGAATGCAAAGTTTAAACTGGTAAAAAATCAATCCAAAATTGATTTGGCAATTTTAAATACAAAAAATTTTTATATTAAGCGAGAGATAGAATCTAAAATTTTTTTTCCTAAGATAATTAAGATTGATAAAGAAATAAACAATAATTTTCTAAAAAAAATAAATAATCAGTATTTCAATACCGTTGGAAATAAAGAAAATTTAAAGTTTGTATTAGAGGTTGCAAAAATTCTAAAACTCAAAAAAAACTCCTTATTGAAAACATTACAAAAATTTAAAGGGTTAAAATATAGACAGGAAATAATTTTTCAGTCAAAAAATTTAACAATTATCAATGATTCAAAAGCTACAACCTTTTCTTCATCTGTGAGTTTGTTAAAATCATTAACAAATGTTTATTGGATAGTTGGTGGACAAGGTAAAAAAGGAGATAAATTATTATTATCTAAAAAAGATTGTGAAAATTTTAAAGCATATATTTTTGGAACAAATAAAAATTTTTTTATAAGTAAATTAAAAAAAATAATGAAATATAATTCTTACTTAAATTTGAAAAGTTTAGTGAAAAAATTATTTTTAGAGATAAAAACTGATAAAAACAAAATCCCTAAAACAATTTTATTTAGTCCCTCCGCAGCATCATTTGATAATTTTAAAAATTTTGAGAAACGTGGAGAGTATTTTAATCAACTTGTTAAAAAATATAAAAATGTTTAATTTCAATTCAATATATAAATTTTATTATGAATGGTGGAAAAATATTGATAAAACACTTTTTGTACTAATAATATTTTTATTTAGTTTGGGTCTATTTTTTTCTCTAGTATCAACTTCCTTAATTGCTTCTGATAAATTAGATACTAATAATTACTTTTTCTTCTTCAAGCATTTGGCATATATTATTATTGGAATGATTATTTTAATATTTTTTTCATCTCTAAATAAAGAAAATCTTTTTAAGATTTCCTTCTACCTTTTTTTAATATCTCTCTTTTTTCTATTTTTAGTGCCAGTTTTAGGTACTGAAGTAAAAGGATCTAAAAGATGGCTTAATCTTTTTTTTTTACCAAGATTTCAACCAATAGAATTGGTTAAACCTTTTATAATTGTTTTTATTGCTACAATTTTGTGTAGTGAAAAAAATTTTAATATTTATTTTAAGTATTTATTAACTTTCATTGCCATTATACCTGCTTGTCTTTTATTAATGATACAACCAGATATTGGCCAAACATTATTGATCTTTTTATCTTGGGCTACATTAGTTTTTATTTCAGGCATAAGTTTACTAATAATTTTAACTTTTTTTAGTTTTTCATTATTATCTCTAATCTATATGGTTTTTTTTATCCCAAAATTTATTTACATAAAAGATAGGATTTTATCGTTTTTTAATCCAAATGATGGAACACATAATTTTCAATCTGACAAAGCAATAGATTCAATTAGTAGTGGTGGTTACTTCGGAAAAGGAATTGGTGAGGGTACGTTAAAAAATAGAGTGCCTGAGGCTCATACAGATTATATTATTTCTGTAATATCAGAGGAATTTGGTGTTGTAGCAATTGTGTTATTATTGATTTTATTTTTATTTTTTATTTATACTGTTTTCAAAAGAATATACTTAGAAAAAAATGAAAAAATTAAATTAGTTCTTACTGGAGCTATATGCTTAATTATTTTTCAAGCTTTGATTCATATTGGCGTCAATATTAGATTATTCCCTACAACTGGTATGACTTTACCTTTTTTAAGTTATGGGGGATCGTCAACTGTAGGTGTATCAATATTATCAGGAATAATATTAAATTTAACCAAAAGAAAAATTGATTAAATGACACAAAGAATTTTAATTAGTACAGGCGGATCTGGTGGTCATGTTATTCCTGCAACTATATTTTATGAACACCTGAAAGATCAATTTAATGTTTCCATGTCTATAGATAATAGAGGTATGAAATTTTTAGATAAAAATAAATATAATTTAGAAATTTTTAACATAAATCCAATATCAAAAAAGATTTTTTTATTACCTTTTCAATTTTTTTTGATAACTTACTTAATCATAAAATCTATTTTATTTTTAAAAAAAAGAAGAATAGATATATTAATTTCAACAGGTGGTTACATGTCTTTACCTTTGTGTATAGCATCAAAAATATTGAATATTAAACTATTTTTATTTGAACCAAATATGGTCTTAGGAAGAGCAAATAAATTTTTTATTAGGTCTTGTGAAAAAATTTTTTGTTATTCTGATGGAATTAAAAATTTTCCAGATAAACATGTAAGTAAGATTAATGTGATACCATCATTACTAAGAAAGGAATTTTATGATATTAAAAAAGCTGATGGTGTTAATGTGAATATTAATTTATTAGTCATAGGAGGGAGTCAAGGAGCAAAAATATTTGATACATTGATTAAAAACTCAATAATTAAATTATCAAAAAAATATATTTTAAAAATCTATCAACAAACCAATCTAGTTAATTTTGAAGAATTAAAAAAATTTTATAAAGATAACAATATTGATCATGAATTATTTGACTTTAATGAGAATGTTTCAAACTTCATGAGCAGATCCAATATATGTCTTACTAGAGCAGGTGCCTCAACATTAGCAGAGTTGGTCTTTTTAAATTTACCTTGTGTTGCAATACCATTACCCACTTCAAAAGATAACCATCAATTTGAAAATGCCTTTTTTTATAACAAAATTGGTTGTAATTGGATTTTAAATCAAAACGAAATCAATGATGATACTATAGTAAATAAATTAGTTCATATTATAGACAACAAAGATGAATACTTAGATAAAAAAATAAATATGAAGAATTTTAGCTATCAAAATACATGGAATAATATAAATCAGAAAATTATATCTGTCATTAATGAAAATAGAATTAGCAAAAACTGAAATTATACATTTTATTGGTATAGGTGGAATTGGTATGAGTGGTCTTGCACTCATAATGAAAAGTATGGGTTTTAATGTTCAGGGTAGTGATGTTCTTACTGGTAAAAATATTGAAAGATTAAAGAAAGAAAAAATTAAAGTTAACATCAAACATACCAAAAAAAATATACAGAGTGCCACTATTGTGGTCATTTCATCTGCTATCAAAAATAATAACCCGGAATTGTTAGAGGCTAAAAAAAAAAATCTCCCAATTTATAAACGTGGAGAAATGTTAGCCAATATAGTGTCATTGACTAAAAATATTGTTGTTACAGGATCTCATGGTAAAACTACAACCACATCTTTATTGGCTGCAATTTTTTCAAAAACAAAATTGGACCCCACTATAATAAATGGTGGAGTTCTTAATGCAATTAAAAGCTCAGCCAAACTTGGAAAAAGTGATTGGTGTATATTAGAGGCTGACGAGTCTGATGGTAGTTTTATTCATGTGCCACCAACCTATTCTATTGTAACAAACATAGATCGTGAACATATGGATTATTATGATTCAATTAATGATCTTAAAAACTTATTTATAAAGTTTATTAACAAAGTTCCATCTTTTGGAAAATCATTTATTTGTACTGATGATAAAAATAATAATGATTTAATAAAAAAAATAAAAATAAAAAACTTCTATACATATGGAGTAAATTCAAAATCACAATTTCGTATTAAAAATATTAAACAAGTAAAAGAGTATTCAGAGTACGATTTAGCAATTAATTTACCAGGTAAAAAAAAAACAATTATTAAAAAAATTAAAATACCTCTTCTTGGAATTCACAATATACAAAATTCTACTGCTGCCACAGCTGTGGCTTTAACAATTGGAATTTCTAAAAATGTTATTAAAAATGGACTGAAGGAATTCAAGGGAGTACAAAGAAGATTTAACAGAATATTTACTTATAGAGAAACTAATTTTTATGATGATTACGCTCATCATCCAACAGAAATTAAAGAAGTTTTAAATGGAGTTAGGGCTGCCTATAAAAAAGAAGAGGTAATTTGTATATTTCAACCCCATAGAATATCCAGATTAAAAGATCTTAAAAAAGAATTCAGTTTTTCATTCAAGAAAGCTGATACTGTGATTTTATGTCCAATATATACAGCAGGTGAAAAAATAAAATTAGGATTTAAATATAAAAACTTTGCAAAAGAAATTATTAAAAATTCAAAAGTCAAATTATTTATGGTTGACAACCAATACGAATTAGCAAAATTTATAAAGAATAATATCTATGGAAAAAAAATAGTTATTGGCATGGGTGCTGGTACTATTTCAGCATGGATGAAAGAATTGCCAAGTTTAGTATAATGCCATCAGAAGAATTAACAAAATTTTCAAATGAAATTAGTAGCAAAATTTATTTTGATTATGATTTAAAAAAGAGTAATTGGTTTAATATTGGTGGTAAAACCAAAATTTATTTTAAACCTGATAACTTATCTGATTTAATATTATTTTTAAAACGATTTGGAAATAATGAAAAAATTCACATTTTAGGTGCAGGATCAAACACACTTATAAGTGACAAAACATTTGATGGTGCAGTTATTAAATTAGGGAAAAATTTTTCTAATATTTCAATATTACCGAACAATGTAATTGTTGCAGGTAGTGCCTGTCTTGATAAAAGATTATCAGATTTTGCTTCAGAAAATGATGTAGGAAATTTTGAATTTTTAGCATGTATACCAGGAACTGTTGGTGGTGGGCTTAAAATGAATGCGGGATGTTTTAACAAGGAATTTAAAGATATACTTATCTCGATACAAGCAGTTGATAAAGACGGTAGAGTTTTAACAATACCAGCAAATAAAGTTATCTTTAAATATAGAAATAATGATTTATCTGATAATTTAATATTTTTAAGTGCTTCTTTTAAAGGTGAAAAAAAAGATAAAAATAAGATTCAAAAAGAAGTTCTTGAATTAAAAAATAGAAAAGATAGCACCCAACCAACAAAAATCAAAACGAGTGGTAGTACTTTTAAAAATCCAATCAATCAATCTGATAAAAAAGTTTGGCAATTAATTAAAGAATCTGTGCCTCTAGACACAAGTTTTGGAGATGCCTGTATTTCAGATAAACATTGTAATTTCTTTGTAAACAAAAATAATGCTAGCTTTGATGATATGAATAAATTGATAAAATTTGTTCAAGAAGCAGTTCAAAAAAAAACAGGCATTACTTTAGAAAAAGAAATTAAAATACTGGAGTAGTTATGAAAAAAAAAATTTTAGTACTTTGTGGTGGGGTATCCAAAGAACGTTTAATAAGCCTGGATACAGGAAAGCAAGTAGCTAATGAATTAAAAAAAAATAAATATATGGTTTTAACTTGTGAGCCAGATCATACTTTATTGAAAAATATAAAATCATTTAAACCAGATATAATTTTTAACGCATTGCATGGGCAGTTTGGAGAGGATGGTTATATTCAAACAATTTTAGAAATTCACAAAATTCCATATACTCACTCAGGCGTGATTGCCTCCTCCACTGCAATGGATAAAGAAATTTCAAAAAAAATTTTTATTAAAAATAAGATATTAACTCCAAAATATATTAAATTTAATTATAAAAAAAATAAAATAAATATTATTAAGATTATTGAAAAAAGATTAAAATTTCCTGTTGTCATAAAGCCAATTAACGAAGGATCAAGTGTGCACGTATATATTTGCACCAAAAAAAATATTATCAAAAATTTAAAAATATTAAGTGCGTATAATGAGATTTTGATAGAAGAATTTATTGCAGGCAGAGAGATACAAGTAGCTATAATGGGAACTAAAACATTAGGTGCAATTGAATTGGAACCAAAGAGAAAATTTTATGATTATGAAGCAAAATATAATTCAAACGCAAAAACAAAACATATAATCCCAGTAAAACTCAAGAAAAAAGATTTACAAAAAATCACAGCTATTACTCGTAAGGCTCATCAACTAATTGGTTGTAAGGGTGTTACTAGGTCAGACTTTAAGTTTCATAAAGGTAAATTTTATTTATTAGAAATTAACACCCAGCCAGGAATGACTAAACTTTCATTAGTTCCTGAAATAGCTAATCACGCAGGTATAAGTTTTATAAAATTAATTGAATGGATTTTAAAAGATGCCTCAATTAACAGATAAGAAAAATAAGATAATAATATATTTAATATTCCTATTTATATTGAGTACAACCAATGTAAAATATAAAGAAAATCAAAATAATTATTCTTCTATAGTTAATAGAGTTAAAATTGAGGGACTCTCAAATGCTCTAAATAAAAAAATCTTATACGAATTAAATAATCTATTTTATGAAAATATATTGATCATTAGAAAAGAAGAAATTAAAAAAGTTGTGGATAGATATAATATTATAGAGGAGTATAGTATTAAAAAAATTTATCCATCATCAATCCGTATAAATATTAAACCAACCAAATTTATTGCAAGAATTTCTAATAACGATCAATTATTATTAGGAGCCAATGGTAAGGTTATAGAGGATAAAAAAAATAGTGAAATATTACCTTATATATTTGGAGAATTTAATTCTAAAGATTTTTTAATTTTAAAAAAAAATATTGAACAGTCTAAATTTAATTTTATAGATTTTAAAACACTGTATTTTTTTCCCTCAAATAGATGGGATATTTTAACCAATGATAATATTTTAATTAAGTTGCCTCAGGATAAATTCTTAGAATCACTTAATCTAGCCTACAAGGTAATTGACACCACTCACTTTAAAAATATAAATTTGATTGATTTAAGAGTGAAAAAACATCTAGTCATTAAGTAATGAGCAAAAAAAATTTTCAAACAATTTTTGATTGTGGTGCCTCAAAAGTAAGAGCTGGAATACTAAACAAAGATAATGAAAGTGAAACCTTTTTTAATGAAAGTAAATTTTTTATAGATCACTCGAATTCAGAAATAGAAATTCAAAAAATAATTACCTCTTTTGAAAAAAATACAAATGAATATATTGATAATATAAACTTAATGATAGATAGCCCTAAGATGCTCTCAATTGGTATTTCAATATCTAAAAAACTTGATGGATCTAAATTAAGACAAGCCAATGTTCAGTTCTTAATTCAAGAAGCAAAGCAACAAATTTTAAAATATTATGCAAATTATAAAGTTGCTCATATTATTATTAATAATTATAAAATTGACAATATTGATTATTCTTATTTACCTGATAATATTGAATCTCATTTTATATCCTTAGATATTATTTTTATCTGTCTGCCCAGCGACATAGTTCGCTACTATAAAAATATTTTTTCAAAATCTAATATTTTAATTAATCAAGTTGTTTGTTCCAGTTATGTTAAATCTATTAATTATAAGAATAATCAAAATTTAACTGGGCATTTATCATTCATTGATATTGGATTTAATAAAACATCAATAATTTCTTACTTTAATAGTAAGACTCTTTTTTTTGAAGTTTTGCCAATTGGTGGAAATAATATTACTAAAGATATTTCTAAAATTTTAGAGATAGATTTAGAACAGGCTGAACAGTTAAAACTTAATTTTAATCAAGATTATAAATCTTTAAGTGATAACGACACTTCAACAGGGGATTTAGAAAAAGTAATTTTTGCTAGAACTGAAGAGATATTAGAATTATGCATAAAATCTATAAAATCAAATTTATTCATACCTGATGAGTTTAAGATGGTGTTAACGGGCGAAGGCTCAAAAATACTAGATAATCGGTATAAGAATAAAATTTCTTTTTCAAATAATATAAATTTTTCAGAAGAAACTTTGGAAGATATTTGTCAGTCTGGATTTAAATTTGGCACTGGGTTGAATAAACAAGAGGTTGTAGTAGTACCAAAAAAACAAATAAAACAGGGTTTTTTTGAAAAGTTGTTTCATTTTTTTAGATAAAATAGTATTTTCTTGTAACATTTCTTGTTTTTCTTAATTTAATTCAAGTATTTATAAGAACCATGTGTCAATTTTAAATCAGAAAACTATCAATAAAAGCATTAGCTTTAAGGGTGTAGGCCTTCATTGTGGTTTAGAAACGAACTTAACTATTAACCCAGCAGAACCAAATACTGGAATAATTTTTAAAAGAACTGATCTAGATGAAAACAATATTATAATTCCAAATGTTTTTAATGTTAGTAGTGCATTATTTTGCACAACTATATCGAATGAAAATGGTGTTAGTGTTTCAACGATAGAACACTTGATGGGAGCTTTGTATGGCTTGGGCGTTGATAATGCATTGATTGAAATTAATAATCAAGAAGTTCCAATTTTAGATGGATCGGCAAAATTATTTGTTGAGGCTATATCAAACTCAGGATTAAAAATTAGTGACACACCTATAAAGATAATTAAGATTGAAAAAAAAATAGTATTTAATGATGGAAAAAAAACAATTTCATTTGAACCAAGTAAAGTCAGTTTGGATATAGATTTTGAACTTAAGTATGAAAATGATCTTATTGGAACTCAAAGAAATTTAATTAAAGTATATGAATCAGATTTAACAGATATTTATAACTCTAGAACCTTTTGTCTTTTTGAGGATGTAAAAAAATTAAAGGAAATGGGATTAGCTAAAGGTGGAAGTCTTGACAACGCGGTTGTTGTGAAAGACAAAGAAGTATTAAATGAAAAAGGCCTTAGAAATAAAAAAGAGTTTGTAAACCATAAAATCTTGGACTGCATGGGAGACCTTTATTTAACTGGATACAAAATTATTGGTAAATTAATTTGTTCACAAGGTGGCCACAAGCTTACAAATCAGCTTTTAAGAAAAGTATTATCTGACAATAGCAACTATTCTTTGTTTGAAATTAAAGAAAAAAATCTTCCACATACACTGTTAAACAGAAACTTGTTAAAATCTATAGCTTAAAGCTATAAATTTTTGAAAAAATTTGTTAAGAAATATTATGTCTTACATAAAAATAATAATTGCATTCTTTTTTCTAGTTTTAACCTCATGCTCAAGTAATAAAGAAGTATCTGAAAATCTCATTGAAAATGATGACTTAGAGATTGAAATGATAAAGACATATAAAGATGCACTTGATGCATTAGAATCGGGGGATGCATTCTTTGCTTCAAAAAAATTTAATGAAGTAGAAATTTTATTTCCACAATCAGAATGGGCTCCAAAAGCGTCATTAATGTCTGCTTATAGTTACTGGTCTCAACAATATTATAGTAATTCTATAGAAGAATTGGAACGGTTTATAAAACTATACCCAAATAATTCAAATTTAGATTATGCCTATTACCTTCTTGCAATGTGTTATTATGATAGCATAGTAGATGAAAAAAAAGACTTGTTACATTTAATCAAATCAAAAAAGTACTTTGTATTAGTTATAAAAAAATTCCCAAACACTGATTATGCTTTAGACGCAAAATATAAAATAGGTTTGATACAGGATTTTATGGCAGCAAAAGAACTATACATAGCAAGACATTATATAAAAAAAAAAAAATGGATACCAGCAATAAATAGACTGAAAAATATTGTCAATAATTATGATACGACCATATATATTGAGGAAGCACTTCATAGACTAGTTGAAGTACATTATATAATTGGATTAGAGAATGAAGCGCAGAAGTATGCAAAAACATTAGGGTATAATTATGAAACAAGTGAATGGTATGAAGAATCTTATCGTGTGTTCAATAAAAATTATGAAAGTATTAGAAAGATTAAGAAGAAAAATAAAAGAAAAAAATTGACAGAAAAAGTAAAATCTTTCTTTTAAAATGCAAAATGAACAAATTAAAAAAGATTATTTAAAAAAGATAAAAAAATTCAAGAACTATAACAAAACTTATTATGAAAAAAGCAAACCTATAGTCAGTGATGCTGATTTTGATAAAATCAAAAATGAGATCTTAGGATTAGAAAATAGATATAATTTTTTAAAGAATTCTTATTCCCCATCTAAAATTGTTGGATTTAAGCCATCAAAAAATTTCCAAAAAATAAAACATAAAGTTCCTATGCTTTCCCTCGGAAATGCTTTTAATGAAGAAGATCTTAAAAATTTTGAAAAAAAAATAATTAATTTTTTAAGTTTAAAAAATACAAATACAATTGAGTATAGTGCAGAGCCTAAAATTGATGGGATATCAGCTTCTTTAATTTATATTAATGGAAAATTTATAAAAGGACTTTCAAGGGGTGATGGTACAGAAGGGGAGGATATCACTCAAAATTTAAAAACTATTAAGGATATACCGTTAGAAATAATCAAGAAAAATTTCCCTAAAGAAATTGATATTAGGGGGGAAGTATTTATAGAAAATAATGATTTTAAAAAAATTAGCGAAAAATTCGCCAATCCAAGAAATGCTGCTTCTGGATCGCTAAGACAGAAAGATTCAAGAGTAACTGCTAAAATACCACTTAAATTTATTGCATACACACATGGGTACGTCGGAAAAATGAATATTAACAATCAAATAGATTTTTTAGAAAATTTGAAATTATGGGGTTTCAAAACAAATCCTTTTAACAAGAAAATAACAAGTATTAAAGATTTAATGCTGAATCATAAAAATTTAGAACAAAAGAGAAAAGAGATAACTTTTGATATTGATGGTGTCGTCTACAAGGTGAATAGTTTTGATTTGCAAAAAAGATTGGGATTTGCAGCCAATGCCCCTAGGTGGGCAATAGCACATAAATTTTCTGCAAATAGGTCAATTTCAGAAATAAAGAATATAGAAATTCAAATTGGCAGAACAGGAGCACTTACACCTGTTGCAAAAATTAAGCCTGTTAATATTGGGGGTGTAATAGTTTCAAATGCAACACTTCATAATGAAGATGAGATAATTAGAAAAGATATAAGAATTGGAGATACTGTAACTGTTGAGAGAGCTGGAGATGTAATACCACACGTAGTTTTAGTCGACTTTAAAAAAAGATTAAAAAATTCTAGAAGATTTATTTTTCCTTTAAATTGTCCTTCATGTGGTAACAAAACAATAAAAGATTTTAATGAAATAACCAAAAAACAAGATGCGGTTAGAAGATGTAGCAGCGAAGGTTATGAATGTGAAAAAATTGCAATAGAGAAAATGAAACATTTTGTTTCAAAAGAAGCCTTTAATATAGACGGTTTTGGAAAAAAAATTATAGAAAATTTCTATAATTTAAGAATAATTAAATTGCCGCAAGACATTTTCAATCTTGATTACAGAAAAATAGAGAAATTAGAAGGTTGGGGGAAAGTATCAGTAAAAAATTTAGAATTTTCAATAGAACAAAAAAAACAAATTTCTCTTGAAAGATTTATCTATTCATTAGGGATTAGACATATAGGGCAAGAAAATGCCAAACTTATTTCTAGACATTTAAAAACTGCAAAAAATTTTTTTGAATTAACAAATGATAGGAATATAGAAAACTTATCTAATATAGATGGAATTGGTATTACACAGATTAAATCAATCAAGAAGTTTTTTTTAGATAAAACAAGCAGTAAAGTTTTATTTGAATTAGAT
>Ga0307986_10000947_pt1 | contig 21450 bp, 23 predicted proteins | sample EllFjometageno82_FD_203170 | JGI IMG/M metagenome (GOLD analysis project Ga0307986, IMG submission 203170) | Marine microbial communities from Ellis Fjord, Antarctic Ocean - #82 | ecosystem: Environmental > Aquatic > Marine > Unclassified | place: Southern Ocean | collected 2014-10-09
ATACTTTATTAAAAATAAAAGAGAATTTATTTTCGACGCTGAACATTTCTTTGATGGTTACAAAAGTAATCCCACATATGCACTTGACTGTTTAAAACAAGCTTATGACGAGGGTGCAAGATGGTTAGTTCTGTGTGATACAAACGGGGGAACATTGCCCCATGAAGTGGGAGAAATTATATCTAAAGTATCAAAATCAATACCTGGAAAAAATTTAGGTATACACGCACATAATGACACTGAAAATGCAGTAAGTAATTCTCTGACTGCTATTTTGGCTGGAGCAAGACAAATTCAAGGAACTATCAACGGACTAGGAGAAAGATGCGGTAATGCAAACTTAATGTCAATAATACCAACTTTATTTTTAAAAAAAAGCTTTAGTGAAAAATTTGAAGTAAATATCAACGAAGCAAAGTTAGTAGCACTTACAGATTGCTCAAGAATGCTTGATGAAATATTAAATAGAAAATCAAATAAAAGTTTACCGTACGTAGGTGCATCCGCATTCTCTCATAAAGGAGGGCTGCACGTGTCTGCAGTTCAAAAAGACCCAAAAACATATGAACATATTGACCCAAAGCTTGTTGGAAATCACAGAAACATAATAGTTTCCGATCAAGCTGGTAAATCAAATATTTTATCTAGACTAGAGAAATATGGAATTAAAATTGATCCTAAGGATCCAAAAATTTTAAAAATTTTAGAAGAGGTTAAAGACAGAGAGTTTGAAGGTTACTCATATGATGGTGCTGATGCTTCATTTGAACTATTAGCAAATAGACTTCTTGGAAAAGTTCCAGATTATTTAAATGTTGAAAGTTATAATGTAACCGTAGAAAAATCAGATAAACTTAATACAAATGCAGAAGTAGTTTTTATAATTGATGGCAAAAAAATTAAATGTAAAGGAACAGGAAACGGTCCTGTTAATGCTTTAGATAATGCCATAAGAGAAAATTTTTCTAAAGTAGAAAAATACTATAATTTTTTCTCTGATTTAAAGTTGTTAGATTATAAAGTTAGAATATTAAACACAGGAACAGAAGCTATAACGAGAGTCTTGATTGAAAGTACAGATAAATCTGGTGTAAGCTGGTTTACTATCGGCGTGTCTCCAAATATTATTGAAGCATCTTTTAAGGCATTAATTGATAGTCTTGAATACAAACTCTTTAAAGAAAAAGCTCCTGCAAATATAAAATTAAATGGAAAGTAGATTTGGTTTCATTCTAGTTAACCCACAACTAGGTGAAAATATTGGTGCTTGTGCTAGAGCTTTAAAAAATTTTGGTTTTTCAAATCTTAATATTGTTGCACCAAGAGACCCTTGGCCGAACACCAAAGCCAGAATGACTTCGGTGGGTGCTTTCAATATAATTCAAAAAGCAAAAATATATAAAAATGTTTCTGGTGCTGTTAAAAAATTTGACTTAGTTTTTGCTTCAACTGCTAGAAAAAGAGATATTAATAAAAAACATATTTCAATAATCAATTTTTTAAAACTAATATCTAAGTATAAGAAATCAAATATAGGAATTATGTTTGGTCCAGAAGCTTCAGGTCTTTCTAATCATGATTTATCTTTGTCAAATTATATCATTCAAATCCCCACATCAAAAAAACTTACATCACTAAATTTATCTCATGCGGTCATTGTTATTTGTTATGAAATTTACAAATCATTAAATTTAAGTGAATTTAAAAAAGAAAAAGTATTAACTAAACTAACCTCAAAAAGTTCTATCAAAAATTTAATTAAATTTCTTGAAATAATGTTAGATAAAAAAAATTTTTTTAAACCTTTTGAGAAGAAAAAATCCATGATTTTAAATATTAATAATATTTTTGGAAGATTAGAACTAAGTGACAAAGAATTGAGGATTTTATTTAGTATTTTTAGCTCTTTAAACAGGAAACGATAGCTATAGTCTAATTGACAAAGCTAGTACAAAGTCTATAAAACACTCAATTATAAAATGACAAAAAGAATTAATGCTAAACATAAAGTCGACCGTAGATTAAAGGTCAATCTGTGGGGTAGACCTAAGAGTCCATTCAATACAAGAGCATATCCTCCTGGCCAACACGGGCAGAATAAAAAAGGTAAACCAACAGATTACGGTATTCAACTTTTTGCAAAGCAAAAATTAAAATCTTATTACGGAAATATTAATGAAAGACAGTTTAGGAATATTTATAGAAAAGCTCTGACTAAAAGAGGTGACACAACCGAAAATTTAATTGGTTTGTTAGAGAGCAGACTAGATACAGTTATTTATAGAGGTAAGTTTACACCAACAGTATTTGCAGCAAGACAACTTATCAACCACGGTCACATCAAAGTAAATAATAAGAGAGTAAATATATCTAGCTACCTTGTTAAAGAAACTGACATTATTGAAATTAAAGAAAAATCTAAAACGTTAACTATTATTGATGGTGCGTTAGCTAGCAAAGAAAGAGATGTTCCTGAATATATCCAATTAGATGATAAGAATAAAACAGTAAAATTAATTAGAATTCCTAAATTTGCCGAAGTTCCATATCCTGTTATAATGGAGCCAAATTTAGTAATCGAATATTATTCAAGATAAATTAAATTATTTTTTTATTTTCTAGAAGTTCCTTCAGCTCACCTTTTTCAAACATCTCTTTGATGATGTCACATCCACCAACAAATTCTCCTTTGACATAAAGCTGAGGTATAGTTGGCCAATCACTATAGATTTTTATTCCATTTCTTATTTCTTCATTCTCAAGAACGTTAATAGCTTTAAAACTTACATTTAAATGTTTAAGAATATTTGAAACTGCCATTGAGAACCCACACTGAGGTGCCTCTGGGTTACCTTTCATAAAAAGACAAGTTTCATTTTTATTAATTATATTTTCAATTTCCGATTTTATATCCATTTTTATTTACTTTCAGTTGTGATTGATAATGCGTGAAGTTCATTGCCCATTTTGCCTTGTAAAGATTTATAAACTAATTTGTGTTGATCAATTTTTGACAAACCACTGAATTCTTTTGAAATTATTTTTGCAGAATAATGATTATTATCTCCTACTAAATCTTTAATTTCTATAATAGCATCTGGTATTGAATCGGTAATCATTTTTTTAATTTCTTCTATTGGTAAAGCCATTAATAATTATTATACCATGTATTATTAGCTTTATATAGATCATTTATATTTATTTTCAATTCTCCAGGGACTTCAAGATAATCTTTTTGTACAGTTCCAATAACTTCACTGAATATATTGTTTTCTTCAAGAATTTTGTTAACTTTTTTTAAATGTATAGGGTTAATTTCTAATAAGTATCTGCCTTGATCTTCACTAAAATAATATTCAATCAAATTAGATAAATTTTTTGGTTTATTTATTTTTATTCCATAACCTGATTCAAAAGTCATTTCTGCAAGAGCTAGAAGCAAGCCACCTGATGATATATCATGAACTGATGAAACCAATTTATCATTTATTAACCTTAATACAGCTAAGCCATTATTTTTCTCATTAGATAGATTTATCTCTGGTGGTGGCCCATCTGTAATTGAATAAACTTCTTCTAAAAAAACACTTTGTGACAATTGACCAAAGTTTTTACCTACTTGTAGAATAATATTTTCATCTTTTTTTAAAAATTGATTGACCGTATCGTTGATATTTGAAATCAATCCAATACCTCCAATAACTGGAGTAGGGTGAATATTTTTTTTATTAGTACCATTGTATAAAGAAACATTTCCAGACACCACAGGGTAATCTAAAAATTCACAAGCTTCCTTTATTCCAAGTAGACATTCTGCAAACTGACCCATTACTTTAGAGTTTTCTGGGTTACCAAAATTTAAACAATTTGTAATTGCAATTGGTTTAGCACCAACTGAAATTATATTTCTCCAATTTTCACAAACAACTTGTTTACCACCTGTGAACGGATGTGCTTTACAATAATTTGCTGATGAATCTACAGTAACGGCAATAGCTTTTTCTTTTTTATGAATTCTTATTATTGCTGCGTCGGAACCTGATCTTTGTACTGTATTTGTCATAACCATTTGATCAAATTGATTAGTTATCCAGCTTTTATTTGACTGATTGGGTGAAGAAAGTATCTTCAAAAGTGCATCTTCAATATTAATTTTTTTTAAATCTTTAATCTGCGTTTTCTTTTCTGGTAATTTTGTTTTTGTCCATTTTCTATCATAAACTGGAGCTTTAGAAGCTAGTGCATCAATTGGAATTTCACCAACAGTTTCACCTTTAAAATTTAATGTTAAATTATTAGTACTTGTTGTTTTACCTATAACAACAAAATCTAAATCCCATTTTTCAAATATTTTTTTTGCATCTTTCTCTTTTCCATCTTCTAGTATAATAAGCATTCTCTCTTGGCTTTCAGATAACATCATTTCATATGGTGTCATATTTTCTTCACGACAAGGAATTTTATCCAATTGAAGTTCCATTCCTAAATCACCTTTTGATGCCATTTCAACACTTGATGAGGTTAACCCAGCTGCGCCCATATCTTGTATCGAGATAATTGAATCATCTTTCATCAATTCTAGGCATGCTTCCATTAATAACTTTTCAGTAAAAGGATCTCCTACTTGTACTGTTGGCTTTTTATCTTCTGAATTTTCATCAAACTCAGCAGATGCCATAGATGCACCATGTATCCCATCTTTTCCTGTTTTAGAACCAACGTAAACAACAGATTTGTTTAGACCTTTAGCTTTTGAATAAAAGATTTTATCTTTTTTAGCATGACCAACAGCCATTGCGTTAACTAAAATATTTTCATTATAGGTACTATTAAATTTTATTTCACCAGCTACTGTTGGAATGCCAATACAATTACCATAACCACCAATTCCCGAAACAACACCATTCAGCAAAGACTTAGTTTTTGGATGATCTGGTGAGCCAAAGTGAATTGAATTCAAGAGAGCTATTGGTCTAGCACCCATAGTAAAAACATCTCTGAGTATGCCACCAACTCCAGTAGCAGCTCCTTGATATGGTTCTATATAAGAAGGGTGATTGTGACTTTCAATTTTAAAAATAATCGCATCATCATCACCTATGTCGATCACACCTGCATTTTCACCAGGTCCCTGAATAACATGCTTTCCTTTTGTAGGAAGATTTTTTAAATGGACTCTTGATGATTTATACGAACAATGTTCATTCCACATAGCGGAAAAAACACCAAGTTCTAATAAATTTGGCTCTCTATTAAGCAATTCTTTAATTTTAGAATACTCTTCAGATTTTAAACCATGTTTTTCAACAATAGAATTTGTAATTGTCATTATAATTAATTTATCAAACTAGTGAACAGGTTGGTTCCATCATTATTAGATATAACTTGATCTACCATTCTTTCTGGATGTGGCATCATACCTAAAATATTTTTTTTATTATTAAAAATACCTGCTATATTATTTAATGAACCATTCGGGTTGTTTTCTTCATTAATATTTCCGTTTTTATCGCAGTATTTGAAAGGTATTAAATTTTTATCCTCTAGTTCTTTTAAGTGTTCTTTATTTGTAAAATAATTACCTTCATTGTGAGCAATATTAAGCTTTAAAATTTGACCATTCTTATACTTGTTACAGAATTTATTTTCCGTATTAATTGCTTTGACACATATGTCCTTACCAAGAAACTTTAAATTTTTGTTTTTAAGCAGAACTCCTTTTAATAGGCCTGTTTCTGTTAAAATTTGAAAACCATTACATATACCTAAAACTAAGCAACCATTATTTGCAGCTTTTATCACTTCATTTAAAATATTAGATTTTGCAGCAATGGCACCTGATCTAAGGTAGTCGCCGTAAGAAAATCCTCCGGGAATTACAACGAGGTCTGATTTGGGTAAAACAGTATCTTTATGCCAGACCATTTTATTTTTAAACTGTAGCTTTTCTAATGCTACAGCGATATCACGATCACAATTAGAGCCTGGAAATACAATTACCGATGAATTCATTTTTTAAACTTTAGAAACTTTAAAATCTTCAATAATTAAATTAACTAAAAGTTTTTTGCACATTTCTTCGATTTTATCAGAAGCTTTTTGCTCATCATTTTCATTAATATCAATTTCAAAGTACTTGCCTTGTCTCAATGTTTTAAGTGTATTCATACCCATATTTTGTAAAGTTTGTTGAACCACCTTACCCTGAGGATCAAGAACATCTTTTTTTAAAGTGACTTTAACTGAAAATTTCAATTTATTTCTTCTTAAATTTAACTGATACTGTTTTACCAAAATTAACTTCGCTAATATTAGTTTCCTCAGGCATAATACCAAGTCTTCTTGCAACTTCTTGATAAGCTTCAATGATATTTCCTAAATCTTTTCTAAATCTATCTTTGTCTAATTTTTTTTCAGTTCTCATGTCCCATAACCTACAAGTATCTGGACTAATCTCATCAGCTAATATTATTTCATTAGTTTCTTTATTTTTATTCCATACTCTTCCGTATTCAATCTTAAAATCAACCAGTTTAATTCCAACCCCTCTAAATATTCCTTGAAGAATATCGTTAATTCTTTGAGATATCTTATCAATAATTTTAATTTCATTTTCAGAGGCCCAATCAAATGTACAAATATGTTCTTTTGCAATAATTGGATCACCTAAAGCATCATCTTTTAAATAATATTCAAGCAATGGTTCTTCCAAAACAGTTCCCTCAGAAATTCCTAGTCTTTTACTTAAAGATCCTGTTGCAATATTCCTCACTACAAATTCAATTGGTATAATTTCAGCTTTTTTAATTAACTGCTCCCTCATGTTAAGTCTTTTTAAAAGGTGCGTTTGTATCCCGCATTGTCCTAATGAGTTTAAAAGATATTCAGATATTCTATTATTCAAAACTCCTTTGCCTTCAATTTTGGCTTTTTTTAAAGCGTTAAAAGCAGTAGCGTCATCTTTAAAATGCTGAATAATTAATTCTTTATCATTTGTTTCGTAAATGATTTTAGCTTTACCTTCGTATAATTTTTTACCTTTATTCATGAATATCTATTTTTTCAAACTTCGATTAAAAATAACATTAATTCGTTTTGTATGATAACTAAAATCAAAAAGTTTCTTTAATTTATTAACAGGAAGTTTTTTACTAATCATAGAATCGTTAGCCAAGTTTTTATAAAAGGAAGTTCCTTTATCCCATGAGTGCATAGCATGTTTTTGAACTAAGCTGTAAGCCTGTTCTCTCGTAAAACCTACTGTGGTTAATTCAATTAAAACTCTTTGAGAAAAAAAAAGTCCATTTGTTAAGTTAAGGTTCTTAAGCATATTTTTTGGATAAATATTTAGGTTTTTAATAACACCATTTAATCTAGTTAACGCAAAATCTAAAGTAACCGTGGCATCTGGGCCAATATTTCTTTCAACAGCAGAATGTGAAATATCTCTTTCGTGCCAAAGTGCAACATTTTCTAAAGCTGGAACAACACTTGATCGCACCATTCTTGCAAGACCTGTTAAATTTTCACTTAATATTGGGTTTTTTTTATGTGGCATTGCCGAAGAACCTTTTTGTTTTTTACCAAAAAATTCTTCTACTTCTAAAACTTCGGTTCTTTGTAGGTGTCTAATTTCAGTAGCAAATCTCTCTACAGAGCTGGCTATAATTCCTAAAGTAGAAAAAAATTGTGCATGCCTATCTCTTGGAATTACTTGAGTTGAAATAGGTTCAATTTTTAATTTTAGTTTATTTGCAACATACTTTTCAACTCTAGGGTCTATATTTGCAAAAGTTCCTACAGCACCTGATATTGCACAAGTTGAAATTTCATCTATAGAATCTTTTAGTCTTTTTTTGTTTCTTATAAATTCTTGGTAAAAAGTTAACATTTTTAAACCAAAAGTTATAGGCTCGGCATGAATCCCATGACTTCTTCCTATACATAGTGTTTTTTTATGCTTGATAGCTTGTTTTCTAATTGTTGCTAATAAAATTTTAATATCAGTTAGTAGTATTTCTCCTGATTGTTTTAGCTGAAGATTAAAACAAGTATCAAGAACATCAGAAGAGGTCATTCCTTTATGGAGAAATCTTGCTTCTTTTCCTACTTTTTCAGTTATAGAAGTTAAAAAAGCAATAACATCATGTTTTACCGACTCTTCTATTTTTAAAATTCTAGCAACATTTATTCTTGCTTTAGATTTAACTTTTTTTACCACACCTTTTGGAATAATATTAAATTTCTCCATTGCTTCTGCAGCAGCAAGTTCAATTTCCAGCCAAATTTTATATTTGTTTTCGTCTGTCCAAATACTCTTAAGTTCTTTTCTAGAATATCTTTCAATCATATAGTATAGGGTGGGTAATCCATTCCATTTTTTGATAACGTAAAAACTTCATATCCCGTATCTGTTATACCTATTGTATGCTCAAATTGTGCAGATAATTTTTTATCTTTAGATACAGCAGTCCATCCATCATTTAACATTTTCGTTTGATAACTACCCTCATTAATCATTGGTTCTATTGTAAAGATCATACCTGATTTAAGTTTAGGGCCTGCTCCCTTCTTTCCATAATGTAATATATTAGGTTCTTTGTGAAATACTTTTCCTATACCATGACCACAAAAATCTCTTACAACAGAAAAACCTTCACCTTCTACATAGGTTTGTATGGTTGAGCCAATATCACCTAAGGTAATATCTTTACTCAAAATTTTTATAGCTTTCATCATAGAATTATAGGTAACTTCTGTTAGTTTTTTTGCTTTAACCGAAACATCTCCCACGTAAAACATTCTACTTGTGTCCCCGTGCCAACCATCTTTATAGGCTGTAACATCAACATTAATTATATCGCCTTCTTTTAAGGTTTTATCTCCAGGTATTCCATGACAAATAACATGGTTAGTTGAAGTGCAACAAGACTTAGGAAAACCTCTGTAAAATAGTGGAGCAGAGTAACCTTCATTGTCATTTATAAATTCGTAACATAAATTATCTATTTGATTTGTGGTAATTCCAGGTTTTACAATTTTTGCAACTTCATCTAAAGCTCCAGCTGCTATTATACCTGCAATTCTAGTTTTATTAAAAGCCTCTTGAATATTTTCAGTCATTAATTTGAAATTTTATTTTGTTGTTAAGTACTATTCCTTTTGATGAAAATTTACAATCGTAGCACAAAATTTTTACATTATTTTTAACAGCTTTTACTAAAGTTTTTGCATATATGGGGTCAATATCTTTTGCAATTTCAAATTTTTCACAATCATTTCTCTGAATGACAAATAACAAATAGGCCTCAAAACCTTTTTTTTTAGCATTTATTAACTCATTTAGGTGTTTAGTTCCTCTGGTTGAGATAGAATCTGGAAACTCTGCAATTTTAGTTTTTCTTTTTAAAGTTACATTTTTAACTTCTAAAAATGATTTTATGTTTTTATCTTCTAAAAAAAAATCAAACCTTGTATTTTCTCCAAAGGCTTGTTCACTTTTGATTATAGTTTTTGAGCTAAAATGTTTAATTAAATTTTTTTGTAATGCATGATTAACAATTTTGTTAGTCAGATGTGTATTCACACCTACCTTAGAACCATCTTGTTCTATAATTTGTAATGTATATTTCAACTTTCTTTTCTTATTAACTGCTTCTGTAATCCAAACATTAGTATTTTCATTTAGGAGGCCCATCATCGATCCTGTGTTTGGACAGTGAGCTGTTATAATTTTATTTTTTATTTTAACATCAACAAAAAATCGTTTATATCTTTTTACTAATTGTCCTGATAATAATGGGTTTTCAAAATTCATAATTTATACCAATGGTAAAAAAAAATAACAAAACAATAAACGCAGCAATTCTTATAATTGGTAATGAAATACTATCAGGAAGAACACAGGATTTAAATGTGTCATTTATTTCCAATTGGCTGAATACTAATTGTGGCATATCAATTTCTGAAGTCAGGATTATCCCAGATATTGAAAAAAAAATTATTTTCAATATTTTAGATCTAAGCAAAAAGTTTAAATATGTATTTACTACTGGCGGCATAGGTCCAACACATGATGACATTACGTCTTTATCAATATCAAGAGCATTTAATCTTAAATACGGATTTAACAACGAAGCCTTTTCTATTCTAGAGAATTATTATGGAAAAAAAAATTTTAATGACCCAAGAAAAAAAATGGCAATGATGCCAATTGGTTCAAAGTTAATTTACAATCCCTCAAGTTCAGCACCAGGTTTTAAAATTAAAAATGTATTCTGCTTACCTGGTGTTCCTTCGATTCTTAAATCAATGATGCCTAATTTAAAAAGTTATTTGATTAAGGGTGTACCCACTATCAGTTTAACCATTAGTGTTTTAGCAGTAGAAAGTCGTATTGCTTATTACTTAACTAATTTACAAAAAAAATATTTAAAAAAGATTGATATCGGGAGTTACCCTTTCTTTAGATTAGGTAAAGTCGGTGTTTCAGTAGTATTGAGATCAATAGATAAAAAAATAATTAAGAAGTGTAAAATAGAATTTTTAAAAATTCTTAAAACAAATAAAATTAAGATATACTCCATCTAGATGAAAATTTTTGATTGTTTTATGTATTACGATGAAGATTTAATTTTAGATCTGCGACTAAACTACCTGAACCAACACGTTGATAAATTTATCATTGTTGAAAGTACTTACACTCATAGTGGGAGAGATAGAAAACTTCTTTTTAACATCAACAAATATTCAAAATTTAAAAATAAGATTGAATATATTGTTTTAAACGAACTGCCCAAAGGATTAATGAAAGTAAGTGAAACAGATTCAGAAAAAGAAAAAAATTCAAAATATATTTTAAATGCTGTTAAAAGAGAAAATTTACAGAGAAACATGATAACGAAAGGAATAGAGTTGGCCTCACCAGATGATTTAATAATTATTTCTGACTTAGATGAAATACCAAACCTAGAGGACTGCAACATCAAGGAGATAAAAAACAAAATAATTTTATTTAAACAAAAATTTTTTTACTATAAATTTAACTTAAAATTGCTTAACTATCCTTGGCATGGATCAAAAGCTTGTAAAAAAAAAGATTTAATTTCTCCTCAATGGTTGAGAAACGTTAAAGATAAAATATATCCTCCTTGGAGAGTTGATACCTTTTTGTCTAAAAAAAAATATCAAGACATTAAAATTATAAGTAATGGAGGGTGGCATTTTTCAAATATAAAAACTCCAGCCGATATTGAAAAAAAAATGAAAACATATCTTCATCACAGAGAGTATGAACTTAACCCAATTGGCGAAAAGCGCATAAGTGAAATTATTGAAGAAAAAAAACCGATATACAATCTAAAAACTGATATGAGAGGTAATAAATTTGACTTAGCAGACCAACTTATTATAGCTGATATCTCTGAACTTCCTTATTATATAAAAAAAAATATCAATAAATACAAGGACTGGTTAAATTAACTTATGAAAGAAAACACAATTGTTACACTTGCAGATTCCAATTATTTTGAAATGTTGGAAGAGTTGGTTGATTCTATTAACGCACACAAACAAAGCGAAAATATTTCTATCTGTGTTTTAGATGCTGGTTTAACTAATGAACAAATTAAAATTATTGAAAAAAAAGTCTATAAAATTACAAAAGCTAATTGGGACATTAAAGTTCCCAGCTATAAAGCAATTGGAAAAGAGTGGCTAAAGAGTCAAGTGTCAAGAGCTTTTTTACCTAATTATTTTCCGGAATTCAAAAAATATCTTTGGATAGATTGTGATGCGTGGGTTCAAAGCTGGACCAGTATAGAACTATATTTTAGAGCCTGTGATAACGGCAAGCTTGGAATTACACAAACGATGGGGCCAGGTTACAGAATAATGACAAATGTAAAATGGTTGTTTGGAAAATTAGCATTTATCAAATCTCAAAATTATAAACACGCAAGAAGTTCTGGAATTAACGAAACCGACGCCAGAACAATAGCTTTTGCACCTCATTTAAATATCGGTGTTTTTTCGTTAGAAAAAAACTCACCATGTTGGCAGATATGGCAAAAAAACTTAAACAAAACATTAGCTAAAGGGAAAATTTTTGGATCTGAAGGTTTGGCAATTAATCTTTCAGTATATGTTAACAATGCATCAGTAGAATTTCTTCCTCTTTACTGTAATTGGATTTCAAGCAATCTTTTGCCCAAGTATGATAATTACAAACAGATGTTTGTTGAGCCAAATTTACCAAATTATGAAATTGGAATTATGCATCTAGCGGCTGGCATCTGGGTGGATGGAAAAGATATGAGATTAAATAGAGATTTAAGAATTGATATAGAAATGATTAATGGCGATAATGTATTGAAATCTCTTAGATATCAAAGATAATTTTACCTACTTAGATTTCAGTTATTCAAATATTAATTAAATTTTAGATTAAAAAAAACTGCATCATTTACATTTAAAAACAATACTATAGATTCAAAAAATGTTTATAAAATTAAAAAATTGGATGATTGATTGTGCGAATATTATGTTTGATGACTCTAAGTCAGACATTAGGTCATTGCCCAAATCTGTAAGGCTGCAAATACTAATTGTATTATCATTTGTTTGGACCACAGTTTTTAGCTTATATGTTTTTAGTATAACTACTTTTATATGGGGTTGGGCCGGTTTAGTGATGGCACATATTGGACTAATAATCGCTGTGTATATTACTTTTAAATTTTTTCATAAAGCAGAAAAGCAAAAAAAAAGTGTCTTTGAAACAGGAAATTTTAATCCTGCTAAAATATTTGTAGTATTCTTTTTAATTTTTTTTATTTTTATCTTTACTAAAGGCATTGATGTTTTAACAAAAACTCAATCATATACCATCAAATACGATGGACCTGAAAAAACAACTCTTCAAAGAATAAAAGATTTCGTTAAATAAAACATTAAATGTCAAAAAAAATATTTGTTGTCTTTGGACACCACAATACAAAAACATCTTTTAACTCCTCTATCAGAGATACATTTATAGATGAAGCACAAAAATGTGGTCATGAAATAGATTTAATAAACCTACATGAGGAAAAACTATTAAGTTTTTTTGATGGTAGCCCACCTAATGAACAAGTACTTGACTACAGAAAAAGATTAGAAAGTTCTGACGTAATGTTTTTAATTTCACCATGCTACAATCTTAGAGCAAGTGCTATTTTAGAAAACTGGATTGATCTTGTGCTTGCACCGAAATGGTTTTTTGCCTTTAAAAGAGTTGTTGGTAACTGGGGCTACCCTGTTGCTGGAGCAATGAAAAATAAACTTGCTATTATGTCTATGTCATATGGAGGAAATATTTTTTCTATTCAAACTTGGTTTCAAAATATGCCATTCAGAAGAATTAAAGCAGGAGTACTTAAACTTGGTGGTATGAAAATTGAATACGCAAGATTTTACGAAGTACTTCCTGGTATGAAAGATAAAAAATTCTTAAAAGATATGGAAAAAGTAAGAAAATTAGCAAGGCAACTATAAAAATAATTTAAATTAGAAAGTATTTTTTGAAAAAAGGAAGACCTCCATCTGAAGTTTCATCGCAAGCACTTTTAAATGTTGCGAAATCTATTAGTTTTAATGCAAAAAATTATATTCCAAAAGATGGAGCAATTTTTACATTACTCAGAATAGAAATTTTAGCAGGATTAACAGTAGCTTTAGCTTTAGTTCCTGAAGCTATCGCATTCGCATTTGTTGCTGGTGTTGAGCCCTTGTCGGGTCTCTATGCTGCATTTATAGTTGGAATAATTACTGCACTAATAGGCGGCCGACCCGGAATGATTTCTGGTGCAACAGGTGCACTGGCAGTTGTAATGGTTGCCCTAGTTGCCGATCACGGTACACAATACTTATTTGCGACAGTAGTACTAATGGGTTTAATACAGTTAATTGCTGGAATTTTTAAACTAGGTAAATTTATTAGAATGGTTCCTCAACCTGTAATGTTAGGATTTGTTAACGGGTTGGCAATAGTAATCGGTATTTCACAAATCAGTCAGTTTAAAACAATTAACCCATTGGGTGAGGCTGTATGGATAACAGGGAATACATTAATTTATTCAGTCGGGTTTGTTATCTTAACTATGTCAGTTATTTGGTTGTTACCTAAAATAACAAAAGCATTACCTGCTACATTGGTTGCAATTTTATTAACTACTGTATTAGTTATAGCATTTAAAATTAACATCCCAAGTGTTGGCGATCTTGCTAGTGTTAAAGGTGGACTACCAAACTTTTTAATTCCCAATGTACCGTTAAACTTAGAAACTTTAAAAATAATTTTCCCATATGCATTTATATTGGCAGCCATTGGATTAATTGAAAGCCTTTTAACACTTAATTTAGTGGGTGAAATTACAAATAAAAGAGGTGGAGCAAGTCAAGAATGTTTAGCACAAGGTATAGCGAATACGGTAACGGGATTTTTTGGGGGTATGGGAGGTTGTGCTATGATTGGACAATCAATAATTAACGTTAGGTCTGGAGGAAGAACACGTATTGCAGGCATTGCTGCAGCTTTATTTTTATTGATATTTATTTTACATACTTCTGCTTTAATCGAAATGATACCTATAGCTGCGTTAGTAGGTGTCATGTTTATGGTTGTCATTGGTACCTTTGCCTGGAACTCATTAAAAATACTTTTTCTTGTCCCAAAGAGTGATGCAATTGTAATTATTCTTGTCACTGCCGTAACTGTAGCTGCAGATCTAGCTGTAGCAGTAATTGTTGGTGTAATTTTTTCCGCTTTGGTATTTGCCTGGAAATCTGCCTCAAGAATTAGAGCAATTGAAAGACCATCTATACGTGAAAAAGGAGCTAAGGTTTATGAAATTGAAGGGCCACTTTTTTTTAGCTCAACTAATAGTTTTTTAGAAATTTTTAAACCAAAACAAGATCCTAACGTAATAATTATTGATTTTGCCAGATCAAAAATAATTGATCAATCAGCTTTAAAAGCAATTGAAGATATTGCCGACAGATATAATAGTATTGGAAAAAAAGTAAAACTAAGGCATTTAACACGCGATTGCCACAAACTACTTAGTAAAGCAGGCCAACTTGTTGTTGATAGTGATGATGACCCAGATTATGGAATAGCTGTAGATTATGATGTTAAATTAGGAATTTTTGGAAGATAAATAATTGAATACAAACTCTATAGAATATAAGATCATAACATGAATACCCCTGTTGACAAAAAAAACAATATTAAAATAGATAAATTTGCTAAAATATCAAAAAGCAAACCATTACAATTTCAACATCACCTACATAAAGCTGTAATTAAAAAAAATCAACTTCCGTCTTATTTTATATTTTATCCAACAAGTAGATGTAACTTAATGTGTTCTCACTGTTTCTATCACGACAGTTTAAATAAAAAAATGAATGAACTTAGCCTTGAAGAAATAGATGCTTTTACAAAAACAATGGACCCATTATTAAGTTTGATACTTACAGGAGGTGAGCCATTTCTGCGGCATGATCTCGATCAAATAGTTAGAATATTTTATGAAAATACCAAGGTACCAATTCTAACAATTCCATCTAACGGGTGGTATCTAGATAAAATGTCTAAACAGATTAAAAATATGATGGAATGGTGCCCAGATTTAATCTTAAATCAATTGATATCTATAGATGGTTTAAGAGATGATCATGATGAAATAAGAATGAAAGGACTAAATAAAGGTAGTGGCGCCAAAGGTTCTTTTGACAGAGCATTAAATGCCATTAAACTCATAAAAGATTTGCAGAAAGAATTTGGAAGAATAAATTTGGGCATACAGATGACTTTCACATCTCAAAATCAAAATAAAATTAAAGAAATAATTAAAGGAATTTTTGAACTAGCTAAGCCAGATAATATTACAATTGCATTAGTAAGAGGTGATCCAAAAGAAAAGGTAAACGTTAATCTTGATATAAAACTATATCAAGAAGCGATCAAATACAGAGACAGCCTATTTTTTGAAAAAAAAATGTCCGGTCATTCAAAATTTTCAGGTAACAAAATAGCTACAGCGGGAAGAGTCATTTTAGGTCAAAAAACACAAGAGATTTATGAAACCAATCAATACCAAATGCCTTGTTACGCTGGAAATTTGAGTGGCGTAATGTATCCAGAAGGACAGGTACACCCGTGTGAAATATTAGATAAATCTCACATGATAGGGAATATTAGAGATTTTAATCTTGATTTTAGAAAATTGTGGTTATCTCAAAAAGCAAAAGAAGAAGTAAATTTTATACGAAAAACAAAATGCTTTTGCACACACGAATGTTTTAATTCAGTAAATATTTTATTTAATCCTAAGTTTTATCCAAAACTACTAAAAATTGCTCATTCAATTAAATGATAGATAATGATTTCGGTAATAATTCCTTTTTTTAATTCAGACCAAACACTAAAAGAATGTCTAGATTCAGTTTTCAGTAATAAATTCGAAAATTATGAAGTAATTACAGTTTCTGATAAATCTACTGACAACTCCATAAATATTGTTAAAAATTACAATTGTAAAATTATAGAATTAAATGAAAACAAAGGACCTGCGTTTGCAAGAAATACTGGGGCTAACTCTGCTTCAGGTGAAGTATTATTTTTTTTAGATTCAGATTGTATTCTTAAAAGTGATGCACTGACTAATATTGATAAAATATTTAAAAAAAAAACAACAAATATTGTTCAGGGAATTTATTCACATGAGCCAAATTATAATAATCTTGCTACTCAATACCAACAAAGTTTTTATTGCTACTATTCATTCAGTAAATATTTAACCTATACTAATTGTTTAATATCTATGTGCTTTGCAATAGAAAAAAAAATATTTATCGAATCTAAAGGTTTTAATACAAGTATTAAAAATGCAACCACAGAAGATGAGGAGTTTGGACATGTTCTGATTGGTAATGGCAATAAAATTTTAATAGCAAGAGAGTTAACTGTTGAACATAGGGTTAACTATAGTTTAACAAAATTTATAAAACGAAGCTTTATAATGTATGTTGATACAATAAGAAGTTTTATTAGAAACAGAACGTACACAAACAAAGTAAAACAAAAAAATTATTTCAACGTATTAGCGGGTATGCCAATATTGGGATTAATTATTTTATTATTACCAATAATTATATTTTTTCCAAGTAGTACAAATATGTATTTTTTTCTTACGCTAAATATTTTTTTTTTATTACTTCATATTAGATTTATCAATTTTATAAAAAAATCAAAAGGCCTATCACAAGCATCAAAAATTATACCAATTTGTTATTTAGATACCTTGCTAATGTTATGCGGGACACTTTATGGTTTTTTTATTTATTTCTTAGGTAAAAGATACTAAAAAAACTTCAATTAGTATTAGAAATATTCAAATTAATTTGCGCAAACTGGAGGACAGAGAGATAAATTAATTATTTTCAATATTTTCAAATTCTAATGTATTAATATATTAATGTATTTATGGATTAAGATATGAACACAACGCAAGCAAAAAAACTCATCAAACATAGTTCTAAAAAAAAGGTATAAAATGAAAATCGTTCTTTTAGTTGCTGGAGGAAGAGGTGGGTCAGATTTTTTTCAAGGTCTCCTCGATAATCATAAACAAATATTGCAATTTCCAGGACATTTTTTAATAAATAATAATTTTTATAGATTATTAAAAAAGGCTAAGGATAATAAATTTAAAGAAACTGCAAAATTATTTTTAAAAGTTTATCCATATTTTTTTAATTCAAAACTAAATAAAATAGAAAGACATGATAAGCTAGGACCTAACAAAAATCGTTTTTATACAGTTGATAAAGATAAATTTATAAATTATTATATTAAATTAAGTGAAGAAAAAAAAAATAATAGAATTCAAGTAATAGAAAATTTACATCTTGCATATTATTTAGCTAGAGGTAAAAAAATTTCAAATATTAAAATTATTTTTATTCACACTCATTTAGTAAGCTATACAAAAAAATTTTTAAGTTTTACTAATACAAAAAATTTTCGAATAATACATGCAATGAAAGGTCCTATGCCCGCATTGTCATCACCCATAATGAACTGGTTAAATTTTAAAAACGGGAAGTTTTTTTTTCCAAAAGATTTATACTTTCAATTAGATATTGTGTTCAAAGGAATTACAGATTTATTAAAACTAGATAAAAATTTACATATAGTTCAACTAGAAAATCTCCATGAAAAAAGAAAAAGAGTTATGAAAGATTTTTGCAAAATTTATAAGATAAAATTTGAAAAAACTCTTTTACAATGTACTTATTTCGGGTTTCAATGGTGGGGTGATCAGATAAGTTTTAGGTGGGTTTTTAATAAAAAAAAGAATGCTGTAAGTAAAATAAAAGAAGAACTTTTCTTTAAAAGAGACTTAAACTTTTTTGAGTATTTAGCACTGGATCTGATAAAATTTTATAATTATGAATTTAAGTATTTAAGAAACAGAAAAGTTTATTTTAATTTACTTCCTATGAAATGTGAATTACTCGTATGGAAAAACACTATAAAACATAAGAAAATTATACACATAATATCTATCCCCTTTTTTTACTTAAAAAGGATTATATTTATAAATAAATTTTTTATAAAATTTAATAAATTACCATACTCAATAGGCTTTTGATTAAAATGCTAAAAAATTTATTTGTGTGGCAAAATAATTTTTCTAATTTCATTAAACCTAAAAATAAAGCTGCAATACATTTAATTTTAAAAGCAGGATCACTAGTTGAAGATGACAATCAAATAGGACTAGCTCATTTGATCGAACATATGGCATTTAATGGTACAAAAAAAAATCCCAATAAAGAAATTGATAATTATTTAAGTTCAATAGGCATAGAACTTGGATCTGATTATAAAGTACTTAAAAGCCGAGGGATTAACAAACTTCATTGTCTCAGACAGTCTCAGGTAGTCTCAAAACACTATAAATCCTAACTTTCTTATTTAACCCTTTAATTAAAACAAGAATTCAATGTAAATTAATTATTATGCCACTTTAAAGCTTTAATGTATTAATATATTAAATAATAATGAAAAAAAGATTTTCTTCTAATAAATATATTAATTTTTTATACAACGGTTTAACAAGATCTTCTCCAGTTCAATTAACGCTTTTTGTTACATCACGATGTAATATCAGGTGCAAAATGTGTTTCTATTGGGAACCCGTAGAAAATAAAGCAACGCATGAAATTTCGCTAGAAGAAGTAGATAAGATTTCAAAATCGATGCCAGATTTTTTTTGGTTGCTACTTAGTGGCGGTGAAGCTTTTGTTAGAGAGGATTTAGCTCAAATTGTGGAAACATTTTACAAAAATAATAATATAAAACATTTAACGATACCTACTAACGGAACATACAAAAAAAAAACCTTAGAAGTACTAGAAAGAATCTTAACTAGATGCCCAGATTTATTTATAAATTTTCACTTATCACTAAATGGTTTAGGTGACGAGCATGACAAACTCTGTCAAAATAAAGGAACTTTCGTAAAGTTATTAGATACTTATAAGAGTGTTAGTGAACTAAAAAACAAGTATAAAAATTTAGGAATGGGCATGAGTATGACTCACAGTAAGTTTAATGAAAAAAATCTTAATGATGTAATAGATTACACTGTTGAACATTTACCAAGTATTGATAATTTAAATTTAAATCTAGTTAGAGGAAAACCTAAAGATGCGTCTGCAATTGATGTAAACATTGATAAATATAAAGAAGCAGTTCAAAGAATTGAACAACACGTGATGGCAGGAAAAATTAGAAGTTTTAATCATTTTTTTGGGAAAATTGCTTTTATTAAAGATGCAATTATGAGGAGATTAATTGCCAACACAGTTAAATTTGGATACCAAATACCTTGTTTGGCTGGAAAAATTTCACTCGTTGTTGATGAAAAAACTAATGTTTATCCATGTGAAATGTTATCTTCAATAGGAAATTTAAGAGATAACAATTATGATTTCTCTAAAATTTTAGATAGTGAAAAATTAAAAGATGTAGTTAATAAAATCAAGTGCAGCAATTGTTTTTGCACACATGAATGTTCTTACAGCTCTAATATACTCTTTAATATACCTTTAATATTTACAATTTTTAAACAATACATTTTATATTCTATTAGAAAATTGTTTAATTCTAAAAAATTCTTTAATGAATTTGATGACTTAAAATATTACAAATCAAATAAAGGTAAAGGTTTTTATGGACAACAGGGAAATTTGTATAAAGGAAAAAATTTTGGTACTGCCTCAAGTAAAAGTAAAGATCCTACGGTACCTTTTTAATAAAATTTACAGGGCCCAGTTTGAAATATTCTATTATTATACCAGCTTTTAATGCAGAAAAAACTATAGAGCGGTGTTTAAATCGTATCAATAATTTTTATGATAAAAATGAAATTGAAGTTATTGTATGTGACAACCAATCAAATGATAATACACTAGAAATAATTAAGAAATTTCCTTTTAAAATTATTCACAATAATAAAAAAAAATCTGCTAGTTCAACAAGAAATTTAGGAGCTATTAATGCCAAGTATGAAAATCTAATTTTTATTGATGCAGATTGTATGGCTCCAAAAAACTTAATTAATATATTAGAGAACACACCTAATTTTATGAGTGAAAAATGTATTGCAGGTAATTTTTCTACTAAGAATTTTTATAATAATTTTTTTAGTCTATATAAAACTTCCTACACACATTTTAAACTAAAAAATAAAACAAAAAATGTATCTAATGCCGGAATTATGTTCATAAAGAAAAAATATTTCCTTGAAGTAGGTATGTTTAATGAAAGTATAGCAACAATGGAAGATGATGAATTTTCTATTAGATTTCAAGCTAATGGTTACAAATCTACATTAAATACTGAATTACAAGTTGATCATCATAAGGAATTTAACTTTATCTCATTAACTAAAAATGATTTTTCTAGATCAAAACAATTAGTAAAAATATTAAAAAATGGTTTATTAGACGTACATTCTAAAAATAAAACAAATGAGACAAAAAATTATTTTAGTTGGTTTGGACTTTATTTAAGAGGAATAATAAATTGTTTGGTTATCGTATTAAATATTGTTTTATTAGCTAATTTAATTTTTGATTTTGTTCCTTCATTTTTAGGGGTCGGTAGTATAAAAATGTTAGTGGTAATTAATTTTATTTATTTTTTAAATAATATAGATGTTTTTTTATTTAACCTAAGAACATATGGGTTTATTTTTTCTTTATTAACTATTTTTTTTCAAATTTTCACTTTTCTTACTATTGTGGCCGGAGTATTAACTGGAGTATTAGTTGAATTTATTGAACGAGGTAAAAAACCAACAGTAAATTTATAATTAATACCTTGTCTACTGTAAC
>Ga0307986_10000948_pt1 | contig 21426 bp, 17 predicted proteins | sample EllFjometageno82_FD_203170 | JGI IMG/M metagenome (GOLD analysis project Ga0307986, IMG submission 203170) | Marine microbial communities from Ellis Fjord, Antarctic Ocean - #82 | ecosystem: Environmental > Aquatic > Marine > Unclassified | place: Southern Ocean | collected 2014-10-09
TCTACAATAATCTGACCTAAATTCCAACTAGGTATATAATAAGTGAAAGAAGAATCCTGAAGAATTTCATTAAAAATACGCTTTTGTAAAACACTAGAATTACCCGTAATAATGGTTATTGAAAAAGCACCTTTACTTTTTTCTTCATTCAAGGCTTCTTTGACTTTTTCCATTGCCTCTTTATGTCTAATAAGGTGAAGGTCTATTGTTTTTATTGGCTTTTTTTTAGAATGAATACTGTATAAACTATCTGTTTTTTCGGGATGCAACATATCGTTTGATGTGCATTTGGTCTAACGAATCTGAATCACCGTAATGTTCTCTTAATTCCGAAAATCTTAAATGTAAACGTTTTTGAATGTTCAAATATTCAGGATTATCATATAGATTATTCATTTCAGAAGGGTCTTGATCTAAATCATATAATTCCCATTCGTCAATATCATAATAGAAATGCATGAGTTTGTAACGTTCTGTTCGAACCCCATGATGGCGCTTTACCATATGAACAGAGGGATATTCGTAATACGTGTAATATATGGCATCTCTCCAAAGACTTTCCTTTTGATTTACAATGTTTCGAAAGGAAGCTCCTTGCATCTCTTTTGGTTTTTTAGCTCCTGCATAATCTAAAAAGGTAGGGGCAAAATCAAGATTTTGAATCATTTTGTTTACTATTGATCCCGCGGGAATTTCTTTAGGATAGCGAATTAATAATGGGGTACGGAGAGACTCTTCATACATAAATCGTTTGTCAAACCATCCGTGTTCTCCCAAATAAAATCCTTGATCTGAGGTATAAATTACAATAGTATTTTCTGCCAAACCTTCTTGATCAAGATAATCCAAAACTTCACCTACACCATCATCTACGGATTGGATGGTGCGTAAATAGTCTTTTAAATAGCGATTGAATTTCCATAAAGCAAGTTCTTTCCTTTTTAAATTTTGAGATTTCATAGCCTCATTTTTTGAAGTATAGGCATCAAGCCAAGCTGCCTTTTGTTCTGGGCTAAAACGATCTAGTTCTCGTTCAAAGCCAGTATTCTTTCCATATGGATCAGTACGCATTTTAAAGTCGTGACCCCAGCGTCCATGCCCCCCATCTCCATTAGCTAACGTGATTTGTTCTTCAGAAGCAGCAATTAACATTTCTTGAGTTTTAGCTGCAGTTCCTCTATTGGCATAGTCATCAAAAAAGTTGGATGGAGGATCAAAGGTTTTGTCATTAAATAAGGTAAGATATTTCTCTTCTGGTTTCCAATTTCTATGAGGTGCTTTTTGGTGATACAATAATAAGAATGGTTTGTTGGGATCTCTTTTATTTTTAAGCCAATCCAAACTCAATTTGGTTGTAATGGTTGTTACATACCCTTCAATCCTTTTTTTTATACCATCAATTAAAAAATCTGGATTATAATAATGTCCTTGTCCAGGAAGAACTGCCGAATAATCAAACCCCTGAGGTAGTCCACGCAGATGAATTTTACCTACCATTGCCGTCTGGTATCCAACGGTTTGTAGTTGTTTAGCAAAGTTATCTTGATCCCAATTATAATCTTGAATATTATCTACTTTTCCATTGATAAAACTATGTTTTCCAGTCAGCATTACCGCTCGGCTGGGAGCACATATTGAGTTGGTAACAAATCCTTTCTTAAAAAGCGCCCCTTCTTTTGCTATTCTATCAATATTAGGCGTCTCGTTTAAGCCATGACCATATGCACTAATAGCTTGGTAGGCATGATCATCAGACATTATAAAAAGAATGTTGGGTGGAGTAGTGGTTTTTTGACAACCAAAAAAAATAAAAAAACTCAATAAAAGGAAAAATAACTTTTTCAAATGAAGTATATTTTTAGTTCATTTTAAAGATAAGAAAAATAATAAAAGGTATTAGCTTCTAATTGTTGTAACCAAAGCGTTTAAGCTGCTCTGAGCTAGAGCGCCAATTTTTAGAAACCTTAACATACAATTCAAGATGTATTTTTTTCCCAAAAAACTTTTCTAAAGATTTTCTAGCTCCTATTCCAACTCTTTTTAATGCACTTCCTTTATGTCCGATAATAATACCTTTTTGCGTTTCACGCTCAACCAAAATAATAGAACGAATTTTAATGATTTTATTATTTTCAATAAATTCTTCCGTTATTACTTCTACAGAATATGGAATTTCTTTAGAATAACGCTTTAAGATCATTTCCCGTATGGCTTCATTAACAAAAAAACGTTCTGGTTTATCCGTCAGTTGGTCTTTTGGGAAGTAAGCAGGAGAGTTTGGTAAGATGGCAATTAAAATATTTAAAAGCTCAGATATAAAAAAGCCTCTCAGCGCCGAAATAGGATAAACTGAAGCCAGAGGGAAAACATTTTGCCAATGAGCTACAGATTTTTCCAGTTCTTCTTGAGTAATCAAATCAATTTTATTTATTAAAATAAGTAGCGGACCTTTAGTTTTTTTTATTTTTTCAAATAATACTTCATCTTTAAGTTCTAATTCTTCTGGTGAAACTAGATAAACCAAAATATCAGCATCTACGAGGGCTTCTTTCACAAAATTCATCATTGAATTTTGCATTTCATAAGCAGGTTTGATTACTCCGGGTGTGTCTGAAAGGACCATCTGAAAATCATCACCATTAATAATACCTAAAATTCTATGACGTGTAGTTTGTACTTTGTCGGTAATAATAGATAGTTCTTTACCTACCAAAGCATTCATCAAAGTAGACTTCCCTACATTAGGGTTTCCTATAATGGACACAAAACCTGATTTATGTTTTTTTTCTTCCAAAAAAAATCGAATTATTTGTTTGTAAAAACCCCTTATTGTTGGACGTTAAAAGTAGATAATTCTTTTGAAATAGAGATCTGTCTTTTATTAGTTTTAAATATCTTCCAAGAATATACCTATCATTGTTTTTATTAAAAAAAAGACGGACTAGTAAAATTACTGATCCGTCTTTGATATTAGATAACTCATTCGAAATATCGAACATTTATTTTACGCCAAGAGTTTTTGAATTAACAAACTATTTAATCGGAAAACTTGTGTCCAAAGATTATTTTTAAAATACTATTTTTGATAGAATTAATTTAAAAAAATTAATGAACAATAAAACAACTTTTTTAATTGGAATTATAGGAGTTAGTCTTTTTGTTGTTTCTACTGTTTTTGGTAGTTTTTTAACTGAAAATTATAATATGGCAAGTCAATTAATAAGTGAATCATATGCAATTGACACTGAATATGGAATAATTTTAAGAATATTTGGTTACATCCCAAGCGGTATTCTGATTACCTTATTTTGCTTTCTTGGAGTTAAATATTTTCAACCTTCCATATTAATCAAAATAGGATTTTACGGAATCGGAATATTTTATGGGCTAGCCACATTAGTTGTTGGAATATTTCCATGTGATAGTGGATGTAATAAGGCGTTAATCGATCCAAGTTTTTCGCAACTAATTCATAATTTTACTGGATTATTAACGTATCTATTTGTTCCTTTTTTAATGATTTTAATTGGATTAGGATTGAAAAAATCAACCTATTATAGTTTCTCTGTGCAATCGATTTCACTTGGAATAGTCAGTTTTCTTTTAGTATGTGTGATAAGTTCAGACTTGACTTCTGAATATATTGGACTATATCAAAGAATGATAGAATTGGTTTTTGTCTTGTGGATAATCTTTTGTGCTAATGAAATAAAAAGTAAAAACGGTTACACTATAATAGTATAACCGTTTTATTGTTTTAGTAGCGAGGGCAGGACTCGAACCTGCGACCTTCGGGTTATGAGCCCGACGAGCTACCACTGCTCTACCTCGCGATATGAATGCAAATTTACAAATTAAAGCAGCATTGTGCAACACAATCCCAGATTCATTTTAAAACTTCCAAACCCTATCCATTTAAATAGTTTACTTTTGCACTCAAATTCAAGTCATGAGCAGTATTGTTGCTATTGTAGGCCGGCCTAATGTGGGGAAATCCACTTTTTTTAATCGAATGATTCAAAAACGAGAGGCTATAGTTGATGCCGTTAGCGGAGTAACTCGAGACCGTCATTACGGGAAGTCGGACTGGAATGGTCGAAGCTTTACCCTAATTGACACAGGAGGCTATGTAGAGGGCAGTGATGATATTTTTCAGAAAGAAATAGACAAACAAGTTAACCTGGCTATTGAAGAAGCTGATGCTATTGTTTTTATGGTCGATGTTACTGACGGTGTGACTGGAATGGATGAAATCATTGTTGATCTTTTACGCCGCTCACAAAAACCTGTCTTTTTAACAATTAATAAAGTAGACAATGCTATGCGCGTTGAAGGGACTATGGAATTTTATTCCTTAGGGTTTGAAAATTTTTATTCCATTTCTAGTGTTAACGGGAGTGGAAGTGGAGAATTGTTAGACGATCTTGTAAAAAGTCTTCCAGAAGAAGAAATTAGAACAGATGATCCCTTACCTCGTTTCGCTGTAGTTGGGCGACCTAATGCTGGAAAATCATCTTTTATAAATGCTTTAATCGGTAAAGACCGTTATATAGTTACTGATATTGCAGGTACCACCAGAGATAGTATTGATACCCAGTATAATCGATTTGGTTTTGACTTTAATTTAGTAGATACTGCCGGAATTAGACGAAAGGCTAAGGTAAAAGAAGATATTGAATTTTATTCCGTAATGCGTTCTGTTCGTGCAATTGAATATTCTGATGTTTGTCTTATTGTAGTTGATGGAACACGTGGCTTTGACGGACAGGTTCAAAACATTTTTTGGTTAGCACACCGAAACAATAAAGGAATTGTGATTTTAGTGAATAAATGGGATTTGGTTGAGAAAGATACTAATGCATCAAAAGCCTTCGAAGAAATGATTCGTAAAGAAATTTCTCCTTTTGTTGATGTGCCAATTGTTTTTATTTCCTCTCTTAGTAAGCAGCGGATTTTTAAAGCTGTAGAAACAGCAGTAGAGGTCTATAAAAATAGATCTTATCGCATTCCAACCAAAGCTTTTAATAATGTAATGCTCCCAATTATTGAGAAAACACCACCTCCAGCATACAAAGGAAAATATGTTAAAATCAAGTTTTGTACACAACTACCAACAAACCATCCACAGTTTGCATTCTTTTGTAATTTACCACAATACTTGAAAGATCCTTATCGAAGGTTTTTAGAAAATAAACTTCGTGAAGAATATAATTTTAATGGAATTCCTATTCAAATATTTTTCAGAAAAAAATAAACTTAAAGTTTTTTACGAAGCTCTTCTAAATCAGTTTTAATTTTCTCTAATTTAGATAGGAGTACTTTTTGAGGGGTATCTTTTGTTTTTAAATTCAATTGTTTCTTTGCACCTTGAAGTGTCATTCCTTTTTCTTTCACCAAATGATATATATATTGAATGGTCAAAACATTTTCTGGAGTATATTTTCGGGTGCCGCTTTGTTTTTTTTTTGGATGAATTTCTTTAAATTCTTTTTCCCAAAAGCGTAATAGCGAGGGCTTAACATCAAATGCTTTTGCAACCTCACCAATCGAATAATAAAGTTTTTCTGGAAGGTTTACGTGCATTTAATCCATGGATTGATTTTCTTGCTTAGCGATTGTTAACAAAGCATTAAATTCTTTTTGAGAGAGATTTCCATAATAAAAGTTTAAAGGATTAATGCGTTTGTTGTCTTTAAATATTTCATAGTGAAGATGAGGTCCCACAGAACGCCCAGTATTTCCAACATACCCAATAATATCCCCACGTTTTACGGTTTGACCCCTACGGGCATTATATTTACTCAAATGTGCATATAAACTTACATAGCCAAACCCATGATCCAACCGAATGTGTTTTCCATAACCAGAAGAACGATTATCAGCCCTTTTTATAACTCCGTTTCCTGTAGCGTAAATTGGTGTTCCTTTTTTAGCAGTAAAATCCATTCCCCAATGAAAACGACGTTTTTTTGTAAAAGGATCTTTTCTATAACCATATCCAGAAGCCATTCGCGTTAGGTTTTCGTTTTTGATGGGCTGGATAGATGGAATAGCATTAATTAAAACTGCTTTATTTTGAGCTAACTGTTCAATTTCATCAAGTGATCTTGATTGAACTACTGCTTGTTTTGTAAGTATGTCTATACGTTTTGAAGTGTTTATGATTAAATCAGAATTTTCATAACCCTCAAGGTCTTTATAGCGATTTATACCTCCAAATCCGGCAACTCTCTGCGCTTCCGGAATTGGACTAGCTTCAAAATACACACGGTATAGATTGTTATCACGCTCTTGCATATTAGTAACAACAGCCTCAACTTGAGACAATTTTTTGTTTAATATATCAAATTGTAATTCGTAGTTTTGAATGGCTCTTTTTTGAGCTATTTCGGAAGGAGTATTTAACCAATCAGAATTGAGTAAAACCAATAATGTAAAGAGACCAAATAGAAAAGAAGAAAGAAGGAATAGTACGAAACTTGAGACACGATTTTTATTAGTTAAAGTGATAGGTCTGTATGATAACGTATCAGAATCGAAATAGTATTTAACTTTACTCATAAAGTTTTATAAATTTTCATTTCTTTTGCATTAATATATATCAAATGAGTTACACAAATATACAAAATTTGGATCTATTTGAAATTTAACAAGGTTGCTTATACAGGATAACCTCCATTATATAAAACAATAAGGCATGAAGTCTCGTGAAGTAAGACAAGAGTTTTTGAATTTTTTTGCTAGTAAAACCCATAAAGTAGTTCCATCTGCGCCTATGGTTATTAAAAATGATCCAACTCTTATGTTTACCAATGCAGGAATGAACCCTTTCAAGGAATTCTTTTTAGGAAATGCAAAACCAACTTCAAAAAGAATAACAGATACTCAGAAATGTTTACGTGTTTCAGGAAAGCATAATGATCTTGAAGAAGTTGGAATTGACACCTACCACCACACTTTTTTTGAAATGCTTGGGAATTGGAGTTTTGGAGATTACTTTAAAAAAGAGGCAATAGAGTGGGCTTGGGAATTACTCACGGAAGTTTATAAAATCGATCCAAATAAACTTTATGTAACTATTTTCGAAGGCGCGCCAAAAGAGGGCATTGAGCGTGATATGGAAGCTTATAGTTTTTGGAAAGCTATTCTTCCTGAAGAAAGAATTTTATTAGGAAATAAAAACGATAATTTTTGGGAAATGGGGGAACAAGGTCCTTGTGGGCCATGTTCAGAAATTCACGTAGACATTCGTTCAGACGAAGAAAAAACAAAAATTGAAGGTTCTAAACTAGTAAACCAAGACCATCCACAAGTTATTGAAGTTTGGAATCTTGTTTTTATAGAGTTTAATAGAAAAGCTGATGGAAGTTTAGAAAAATTACCTCAAAAACATGTAGATACAGGGATGGGATTTGAACGTCTTTGTATGGTACTTCAAAATACTACCTCAAATTACGATACTGATGTTTTTACACCCCTAATTAGAGAAATTGAAACCCTAACAAATTCTAAATATGGTGTTTCAGAGAATACAGATAGAGCAATCAGGGTGATTGCAGACCACTTGCGAACAGTTTATTTTGCAATAGCAGATGGTCAGTTACCCAGTAATACCGGAGCAGGTTATGTTATTAGAAGAATTTTACGTCGAGCAATCCGTTATGGATTTACTTTTTTAGATCAAAAAAAACCTTTTATCTATAGATTAGTTAAAACACTGTCTGAACAGATGGGTACTGTATTTCCAGAATTAATTAAAGAAAATCAACTTGCCCTTAATGTTATTAGAGAAGAAGAAAATTCCTTTTTAAAAACTCTAGATCAAGGACTTTATTTGTTAGAAACAATTCTTACGAATTCCAAAGCTAAAAAAATTGAAGGAAGCAAAGCTTTTGAGCTTTATGATACCTTTGGATTTCCATTCGATTTAACTGCCTTAGTTGCAAGTGAACGTGGTTTTATTATTGATAAAGAAGGATTTAATAAAGCAATGGAGGTTCAAAAAACGCGCTCACGTTCAGCAGCCTCATCAAAAGCAGGGGATTGGATTATTTTAATGGAAGATAATGTGGAAGAATTTGTAGGCTATGACCACTTAAGTGCACAAGTAAAGCTTACAAGATTTCGAAAAATGACCACTATTAAAGAAGGAGATTTTTATCAATTAGTATTTAATCTCACCCCTTTTTACCCTGAAGGAGGAGGCCAAGTAGGTGACAAAGGATATTTACAAGCTAGTAACGGGGATATATATTATATTCTGGACACTAAGAAAGAAAATAACTTAATTGTCCATCAAACAAAAAATATCCCTGACAAATTAGAAGACATCTTTACGGCTGTAGTAGACAATAAACAACGCAGTCAAACTTCAAGGAATCACACAGCAACACATTTAATGCACCAAGCACTTCGTTCAATTTTAGGGACTCATGTAGAACAAAAAGGATCAATGGTTCATTCTGGAGTATTCCGCTTTGATTTTTCACATTTCACTAAAGTTACTTCTGAAGAAATTAAAGCAGTGGAAAAATTTGTTAACGCAAGAATACAAGAGAATATACCTCTAGAAGAATTAAGGAATACTCCTTACGAAAAAGCAATTAAATCAGGTGCAATAGCATTATTTGGTGAAAAATATGGAGATACAGTGCGAACTATTGGTTTTGGAAAATCTGTAGAATTATGTGGGGGTACTCATGTTACTAATACCTCTGATATTTGGCATTTTAAGATAATATCTGAAGGAGCAGTAGCCTCAGGAATTCGAAGAATTGAGGCAATTACAGGAGATGCTGTAAAAAATCACTTTGAAGACCAATCGGAATTATTGGAAAACTTAAATATGCTTTTGAGGCAAGCACAAGATCCAATCAAGGCAATAAAGTCATTACAATTTGAAAATTTTGAATTAAAGAAAGAGTTAACGGTCTTATCAAAATTAAAAGCACAAGTCCTAAAGGAAGCTCTTTCAAAAAAAATTAAAACGATAAAAGAAATTCAGTTTCTTGCATGTGAAGTTGATTTAGATGCTCAAGGAATGAAGGATTTAGCTTTTGAAATGGGAGCTCCTCTTGAGAGTGCTATTATTGTTTTTGCTTCTCAAAAAACAGGTAAACCTTTACTTAGTTGTTATATTTCTAAAGACTTAGTTGCTAATGATGGTAAAAATGCTGTCACCATTATTAAAATTCTGGGAGAATTCATCCAAGGTGGAGGAGGTGGACAGGCTTTTTATGCAACTGCTGGAGGAAAAAACTTAGCAGGAATTCAGGAAGCAATTACAGCAGCTGAAAATATCTGCATCAACTAATTATTCTTTAGGCGGCGGATAGTTTGTCATAATTTCTTGAACAAAAAGGGCAATCTTATCATCCCGATTTTTCAGATTTTCTTGAATACCTCCTCTTCCTTTTCCTTGCCAAACTAGTTGCTTGGTTGCAGAATCAATAATATTGATATAAAGTGTACCTTCTGTTCTAGAACTTACGCTATTAAAATTTGGACTTCCCCAAAACCATGGATTAAAACCCCACCCCCAAAATTGCGAATTATTCACATAAATTTTTTCTTTAGCACTCGTGGTAAAACTAATTAATAGATCGGGAGTTTCAGACTTAGAAAGCCCTTTTGAACTCATATGATAATCTAATGCTTTAAGAATTCTTCGCTTATCCAGATCAGAAATGTTCACTTGATCAATTTCAGTTTTAAAATAGGCAAAAGTTTTATACTCAGAAAAGTCTACGCTTGAGTCATGGTCAGAAAATATCTGTATGGAAGAGCAGGACATAAAAAATAAAAAAGTAAAACTAAAAACAGAATATCTCATGATTGTAAATTTCAAAATATTAAATACCAAAAATCATGCCTAACTATTGAACTGATTTGGAATCGAATCCGTAAGGACAATGTCTGCAACTACTTTGACAACAAGATCCTCTTTTTAAGTGGTATTTCTCTGTAAATACCTTATAACCTTCAGTTGTTAAATAATAATCTTCTTCTTGAAGGGGGGGTATTGAACTTAGCGACATTTTAATGTATTTTTAGGCATGCAAATTTTTGATTCTTTCAAAAGTAGTTTAAACCAGTCACTTGATCTTTTTCTTGGACATAAAATTGTAATTAAAAGAGAGGATTTGATACATCCAAGAGTGTCTGGAAATAAATTCAGAAAGTTAAAATATATTTTTCAAGAAATTAAAAAGGAAGAGGTGTCCGCACTTTTAACATTTGGTGGTGCCTTTTCAAATCATTTGGCAGCAAGTGCTTATGCCGGTAATAACAGTGGAGTTCATACGATTGGTATAGTTAGGGGTGACGAATGGGGAAGAAAAATTCATGAAAGCGCGACCTTGAATTACTGTGTATCACAAGGAATGGAGTTACATTGTATATCTAGAGATATTTACACTCAAAAAGAGCAGGCTCCAATTGTCACCAATTTAATGAAAAAAATACCAAGGTTGAGAATTATTCCTGAGGGCGGAACCGAACCACTAGCAGTAAAAGGATGTCTGGAAATTCTTCAATCCGAAGACCTTAATTTTGATGTTATTTGCTCTAGCGTTGGAACAGGAGGAACAATAGCAGGGCTTGTTAATTCTAGTAATGATAATCAAAACCTTATAGGTTTTAATGCATTAAATAATACTGAAATAGTTCGCACTATAGAAGAATTAACAAACAAAAAGAATTGGTCGATAGAGAATGACTATACATTTGGTGGCTATGCCAAAATAAAGCCGACTTTAATCTCATTTATGAACGATTTTTATCAACAATATAGAATTCCATTGGATCCAATTTATACTGGAAAGATGGTTTTTGGTATTTTTGACCTAATTAAAAAAGACAAATGGCCATGGGGAAAAAAAATATTGATTATACATACTGGAGGGCTTCAGGGCGTGGAGGGAATGAATGTTCAGCTTCAGAGAAAAGGACACCCTACTTTACTATATGGCGAATAATCGTATTTTCAAGTTTGTTTGTGCTAGTAAGTTCGTGTGGTTCATCAAGAAAAGTATTGATAAGAGATCAAGTACCTAGCTCCTCTGAAAAAGAAACGATTAATAATGTAATACAAAAAAGACCCATAAAAAAATCAAAAAGTTCACTAACAACAGAAGAAAAAATAGTGACTTATATTGAAAAATTTGAACCTATTGCAAAAGCGGAAATGCATAAATATAAAATACCTGCAAGCATCACATTAGCTCAAGGACTTTTAGAGTCTGGTTTTGGATTTGGACGTTTGGCCTCAGAAGGGAATAATCACTTTGGAATTAAATGTCACAGCGATTGGAAGGGTAAAAGAATATATCACGATGATGATGAAAAAGGCGAATGCTTCCGAGTCTACAAAGACCCTGCAACTTCTTACAGAGATCATTCCCTTTTTCTAACTACTCGTAGTCGTTACGATTTTTTATTTAGTATAAAAACTAATGACTATAAAGGTTGGGCAAAAGGCCTTAAAAAAGCAGGCTATGCAACTGACCCTATGTATCCAGATAAGTTAATAAGTCTAATAGAACGATTTGATTTAACCCGTTTTGATATTAAAAAAAATCAAAAAATTAGACAGAATTCAAAAGAAAAAACCAAATATTCCACCAAAGCAGTATACATTGTTAAAAAAGGGGATACCCTTTATTCAGTTTCAAAAAAGTATACTATTTCTATAGATCAACTTATCAAATTAAATAAAATTAAAGACAATACTATTTATTTAGGTCAAATATTAAACGTCTCCAATCTCTAAAATGATGCAATATAAAAGAAGTAGTACGCTTTTTAAATCTGCCCAAGCTGTTATACCTGGAGGGGTTAATTCACCTGTTCGTGCGTTTAAAGCCGTTGGTGGAACTCCTGTTTTTGTGGAGCGAGCCAAAGGAGCTTATCTATATGATGTGGATGGAAATAAATTAATTGATTATATATCAAGTTGGGGTCCAATGATTTTAGGGCATGCATATGATCCTGTAATAAATGCAGTAAAATCTCGTGCTGATCTTGGAACTTCTTTTGGAATGCCTACCGCACTTGAAACACAAATTGCTGAGCTTGCGATAGATATGGTGCCTAATATTGATAAAATCCGTTTTGTTAATTCTGGGACTGAGGCCTGTATGAGCGCAGTTCGATTGGCACGTGGTGTAACAAAGCGCGAAAAAATAATCAAGTTTTCTGGTTGTTATCATGGACATTCAGATGCTTTTTTGATTCAAGCAGGTAGTGGGGCTGTCACTTTCGGAAGTCCCAGTAGTCCGGGTGTTACAAAAGGTACAGCAAAAGATACACTTTTAGCTCCTTATAATAATTTAGAGGCAGTCGTAAAACTTTTTATTGAATATCCGGAAGAAATAGCCGCTATAATTATAGAACCTGTGGCCGGTAATATGGGATGTATTTCTCCAGCTTATGGTTTTTTAGAAGGCCTTCGTTCCCTTTGTGATCAAAATAACACACTCTTCATATTTGATGAGGTAATGACTGGTTTTCGTTTAGCAAAAGGAGGAGCTCAAGAGCTTTTAGGAATAAAAGCAGACATTGTAACATTTGGAAAAGTATTGGGTGGAGGATTACCTGTAGGTGCTTTTGCCGCTAAAAATGAGATTATGTCGCATTTGGCTCCTGAAGGGCCAGTATATCAAGCAGGGACTTTAAGTGGAAATCCACTTGCGATGGCCGCTGGATTTGCCATGTTAACTGCTTTAAAAAAAGATACTACTATATTTGACCGGTTAGCCACTAAAACTAAATACCTTCACGAAGGTTTAACATCTGTTTTAGAAAAAGAAAATATACCTCATAAAATCAATCGTGTAGGTTCAATGATTTCATTGCACTTTACCGATAAAGAGGTGTTTGATTTTGAAACAGCCGTTAAAGGAAATAACCAACATTTTAATAATTATTTTCATGGCATGTTAAAAGAGGGAATTTACTTACCGCCAAGTGCTTTTGAAAGTTATTTTTTAAATGATGCGCTTTCCATTGAAGACATAGATTTTACTATTGAGGCTCTAAAAAAAATAATCCATAAGATTTAATTATCAACCTCTAATTAAGAAGGTTTAGAAAAAATAGTTATTTGATAAATTCAATAAATAAACCTGATTCATTTTTTATAATTTTCACTTGCTTCTTTTGTATTAATCCTTTAATACAGACATCCCATTTCTTGTTACTCAAACCACAGGCTGTTTTTAAATCAACAAGTGGAGAGGATTCACCTTTTTTAATCAATTGAAGTATTTTCTTCTCTTCTTCCGTCAAATCAACTATTTGTTTTTCAGGCTTCATCTGTGGAAAAAATAACACCTCTTGGATTGAACTGTTGTTGGTCATAAGCATGACTAAACGGTCAATCCCAATTCCAATACCAGAAGTAGGGGGCATACCATACTCTAGTGCTCTAAGAAAATCTTGATCAATAAACATTGCTTCATCATCACCCTTTTCACTCAAGGCAAGCTGTGCTTCAAAACGCTCTCGTTGGTCTATGGGATCATTTAATTCTGAATAAGCATTTGCCAACTCTTTTCCATTGACTAATAATTCAAAACGTTCTGTAAGTTTTGGATTGTACCGATGTTCTTTAGTTAATGGACTCATAGATTTAGGATAATCAGTAATAAAAGTAGGCTGAACATAATGGTGTTCACATTTTTCCCCAAAAATTTCATCAATAAGTTTTCCTTCTCCCATAGTTTCATCAACTTCAAGCCCTAATTTTTTTGCACTTTCTCTGAGTTCATCTTCGTTCATTTCAGAAACATCAATACCAGTATGTGTTTGTATAGCATCGAGAATAGGAACCCTCGGGTATGGAGCCTTAAAATCAATGCTGTGTTTCCCTACTGGAATTAATGGAGTGCCATGAACTTCTACAGCAATTTTTTCAAGTAAAGCCTCTGTTGTTTCCATCATCCAGAAATAATCTTTATAGGCTACATAGAGCTCCATAACTGTAAACTCAGGATTATGTGTTCGGTCCATTCCTTCATTTCGAAAGTCTTTAGCAAACTCAAATACTCCCTCGAAACCACCGACAATCAATCTTTTTAAATACAATTCATTTGCAACACGAAGGTATAGAGGAGTATTGAGTGCATTATGATGTGTTATGAATGGTCTTGCAGTAGCCCCTCCTGGAATTGGCTGTAGAATAGGTGTTTCAACCTCTAAATATCCTTTTTGGTTTAAAAAATCACGTATAATTGTAGTGACTTTAGAACGCTGTAAAAAGGTATTTTTCACTTTTGGATTAACAATTAAATCTACATACCGTTGACGATATCTCAATTCCGGATCATTAAATTCATCATATATATTACCTTCAGCATCTGTTTTTGGAAGAGGTAGTGGTTTTAAGGCTTTATTTAAAAGTGTAAAACTAGTCACCTTAATAGTTTGTTGTCCTACCATTGTTGTAAAGAGGGTTCCTTCAATTCCAATAATATCTCCAATATCTAAGAGTTTCTTATAAACTTCATTATACATGCTCTTATCTTCTTCATTACAAATTTCATCTCGATTAAAATAAACTTGAACCCTTCCAGTGCTGTCTAAAAGTTCTGCAAAACTCGCCTTTCCTTGAATTCTTCGAGACATTAGTCTTCCGGCTATAATTACTTTTTTTTCTTCAGAATAGTTTTCTGGAAGATCACTTGCGTAGAAGTCAACTTGAAATTGTGCGGCAGGATAGGGATTTATACCTATTTTTTTTAATTCTTCAAGTTTTTCTCTTCGAATCAGTTCCTGTTCAGAAAGCTTTGCCATTTGGTAAATTTTAATGTAAAGATACACAGAGTAAAAAAATCTGGGAAGTCAAATTTTATATCTTTGTAATTGAGTTATTAGCAATGAACTTTTTCCGTGTTTTATTATCAATAGTTTTTCCGCCTTTGGCAGTTGTTGACCAAGGGTGTGGTTCAATTATTATTGTTTTTATTTTAACACTTTGTGGATGGGTTCCTGGAGTAATTGCAGCACTTGTGATACTGAATAACCCAAAGCGATGGTCTTCAAATCTTTAACATCAAATGAATACTAAAAATAAAAAAGTGGCTGTAATTGATCTGGGTTATTCTCCCTATAACGAGGCTCTTACTATTCAGGAAAAATTATTTAATCAGATTATCTCCATTAAACGAAAAAACAGAGCAAATGGTAAACATGAATTAACAAATAATTATTTGTTATGGGTAGAGCATGCTGCTGTATATACATTAGGAAAAAGCGGAAAAAGCGAACATTTGTTATTAGACCAACAAGGGCTTGAAGAAAAAGGAATAGAATTCTTTACCTCTAACAGAGGTGGGGATATTACCTTTCACGGGCCTGGTCAAATTGTAGGCTATCCTATTTTTGATTTAGATAATTTTTTTACGGATATACATAAATACTTACGTTTTTTAGAACAAGCTGTAATTAACACTTTATCCGAATACGATATAAAAGCTTCTGTTAGTAAAGGAGAAACAGGTGTTTGGTTAGATGCTGAGACTCCTTTTGCACGAAAAATATGTGCTTTGGGTGTTCGCGCAAGTCGTTGGGTGACCATGCACGGATTTGCTTTAAATGTAACGACAGATTTATCCTATTTTGACCACATTATACCGTGTGGAATACAAGGAAAGAGTGTAACTTCTATGGCAAAAGAATTGGGAAAAAAAATTCCAATGAAAGAAGTTCAAGATAAATTAAAACATCATTTGGCTCTTCTTTTTGATGCTCGTTTTAAAGACGCAACACTTTAATTTATTTGATAGATTAAGAAACTGGTAGCTTCTGATTGAACTACCATTTCTAATGCTTTATCATCATCTGCATTTTCTAGATCAATGACAGAACTTCCATAAACTGGAAATCCAGCCACTGCAGCCCCGTTACTATAAAAGACATATACTTTTTGAGTATCCAAATCAGAAATACTAACATAGATTGTGTTATTGATGTAGTGTATCTTTGGAGGTGTGTATTTACCAAAAGGCAATTCTACAGGAATCCCTTTTATACGCAAAATGTTTTCTGAAAAACTTACAAGAGATTTTGAGGTCATATCAATGAAATGACCTGGTCGAAGATTTAAATCACTAGTAACTGTATTTCCTTTACTATCAATTTGGATTAAGTCACCTTTTTTGTTGGTGGTTGCAAATGTATTTCGATATTCAAAAATTGGATTATTTGAAGTATTCGCTTTATTTTTTATAACTAAACGATTAGTTCCCTGTCTATTTAGAATGCGTACTTGTCCATCAATATCTTGTAAGACAATATAATCTTTTGTTCCAAAACGAATATGTTTAGGAGTGTTTTGAAGGGGTTGATTAAGTTTTTTTAGTTTAAAGCCATTTATTTTCTTGCCTTTATTATTCAACATTTGTACTTGCTTACCATGAGTGAGTAAAAAACGGTAATTATGATTTAAATCATAGTCAAAAACTGCAAAATGTTGTGGTGAGCTGTCAGGTATTTTTATATTAAAAGGAGAAACGATAGAACCGTTTCTGTCTAGAATTATAAAACGATTAGAGGTTCTAAATGCCATTTGAAGGCGTCTATTTTTGTATAAATCTACCTGTTCAATATTCCCTATAATGGGTCCGCTAAGTTGTTTTTTCCAATAAAGTATACCTTTATTAGAAAATAAATAAAGCACATTATTTTGGTCTTGAACCACTATATCCATTGTTTTATTTCTGTGGTTTTTGATCCATTTAGGAGGGCGAGCAGCGGCTGCATCAAGTGAAAAACTATATTGATTGGCAACACTGTTTTTGTTTTGATCAACATTATTACTTTGAGCGGTAAAGCGAGTTTGAATAAAACCGTTTTCAGAAATTCCCTGTAAAGCTACGAGGGGGTATTTTTTTAAATCTATTATTTTCCAGCCCTCTGATTTATCCTTGAGAGCTTCGTGCCATATATCCGTCAGATTCTTAGTTTTTCCAACCCACAAAAAAGAACTATTATCGGCTAATCCCTCCTGCATTTTTTTGAAATTTAAATCGTTGCTTAATGTTTTCCCATCCAAATGAGCACCAATAATTTGCTTCAAGAAAGAGTCATCTTCTACCATTATAATAAAATCATCTATTTGTATTGCCCATTTAGGCAATACAGGTGTCCCATAAGCAGCGATAAACTCTAATAAATCTTTTGGTAACGACTGCTGATGAATTCGAATACCCCGAAAAACACTCGACACATTATCTTCAAAAAGTAAAAGAGGATCAATTTTTTCACTATTATTTAGATGAAAGAATAAGGCTTTTTTGTTATTTGCTTTCAACCAAGAAATTTCATCGACAGTATTTAGTAAATCAAAATTAATTTCAGTTAATGCAATATTTTTATAACGACTAAACTGTTTGAAATTATCTTCAAGTGCTTTATAATCTTCAATGGCAAGTGCTAAAAAACCATCAAAGTCCTGAGGAACATATTCTGGGCTTAAAAGAGATCTTGATCCAGCACCTTTCAAAAGACTAAGCACATCCGGAATGGAATCATTAATAAAACTTACTCCATCTAGTGCGAAAGGGGCTTTTTTAGTGTTAAAATCAAATAAAAACCAACTACTTCCTAGAAAAGGAAAAAGGGGAGTTTCAGGAAAAACATGACTTAAGATATCTTTAAAATCTTGATGAATAAGAAGGTTCATGGGAGCATCGCCATCACTTATTTTTGCTAAATCAAAATAGTAATGATTTTGAATTCCAGGGTGATTATTTTGAATGTTTCGAATACTATTTTCAATGACTAATTTAGAAGTGCTGATAATGCGAACATCTTCAATTTTTGCAATGAATGTCTTTGTGTCTTTTTTAATATAAATATCTACAGGAATATTATTGTAATTTATTTTTTCTGATATAACTTCAGATACAGAGTCCTTTAATACTGGTTTGTAGATAAAGGATATAGCGTACTCTGATTTTCCAACTGGAGTAAAAGATAATAATGCTTTATGGTTGAATTTCTCAGGAATTACAGCACTTATTTTTTTGTAAAGTACTGTGTCTATGGCTAATATATTAGAAAGAAAAGGAAGGTTGTTTATTGCGTTTTTCAACATGTTTTGATCATTAAGCTGTATGGTGATCACAGAATTTTGTGGTACACAGTCTAATAAATCAAGGGTACTATTTTTTTGGGTACTACAGCTCGAAATAACAAGCAGGACAATAAGAAATAATTTAGAATTCATAAAAATCAAAATTAAAAAACTCCTTTGAGTGAATACTTTAATTCTTAAAATGTTATTAACTATCTACCCAACAAAAGAACATTTTAAATAGCTATTAAGTATAATTTTGATACTTAAGCGAATGAGAATCTCTAAAATCAATACAACCTATTGACTAAATTTTGGAAGAAGTTGAAAAGATACTCTGTGGTGTTTTGTAATACCAAATATTTTTATGGCCTCTCGATGTGATTTAGTTGGATACCCTTTATTTTTTTTCCATCCAAAGTTTGGGTGTTTATAATCTAAGAGTGTCATATAATCATCACGATAGGTTTTTGCTAATACTGAGGCTGCGGCAATATTTTGATATTTTCCATCACCTTTAATTATACAATCGAAAGGAATTTCTTTAAATGGTTTAAAACGGTTTCCATCAACAGCAATATGAATGGGTTTAGGAGAGAGTTGCTCCAATGCAAGATGCATGGCTTTTATGGATGCGTTTAGAATATTTATAGTATCAATTTCATCCTGATAAACATGAGCTATAGCAAATGCAATGGCTTGTTTTTCTATTTCAGGACGTAAGGCATACCGCTGCTTTTCAGTCATTTTTTTTGAATCATTAAGCAAAGGCAGATTGGTGTTGGGGGGTAAAATGACAGCTGCGGCTGTAACAGGACCAGCTAAACATCCTCTTCCAGCCTCATCTGTACCAGCCTCTAGCCCCCTGGTGTATTGTATTTTAAGCATTTGCTAATTCTATAGTATAAGTTTGTTCCACGGTATTACAAAATACTCACAATTATTATAACTTCGCAAACAAATCACTGGTTGTATGCGTGCTAGCATTTTCGTATTGTTTTTTGTTTTTTTTCAGCAGATTTGGAGTCAAGAAATCGCACCTAGCATTCAAGACAGTTTATCTGTTGATATGGATATACCCTCTATTGAGAAAGATTCTCTTCAGGCTCTCCCTGCAGCAAATAAAAATATTACTCTAGATTCCCTTGGACTTTTAAAAAAAAATAAAAAATTACCGCCAGAAAAACCCCAAAAAAAAAGGTACATTCCTTATATAAAATCAATGGGTGAAGTTTCTGTTTCAGATTATAAAATCATGTCATTAGATGGAACTGAAAAGTCTGTTGATACAACCCTAAGTATTGAAAATGAATACTCGTTTAATTTTCTCCGAAAAGATTACTTCGAATATTTACCATTACCTAATATGGGAGAGGGGTTTAACAAGATGGGCTATAACTTTCATGACAAACCTTTTACTCCGCAAATGGGGGCAAGAGTAAAGCATTTTGGGTATTTCGAAAAAGAAGATGTTTTTTATTACGAAGTTCCTTCGCCTTACTCGGAATTATTTTTTAAAAGTACATTCCAACAAGGACAAAATTTAGACGCTACTTTGGCGGTAAATACATCTCCTAAATTCAATGTGGCAGTCTCATTTAAGGGTTTTAGATCATTGGGTGATTATAGTTCTTCTTTAAGTCGTTCTCGTCAGTTTAGAATGAGTGCCCAATATCAGACGTATAATCAACGTTATCGATTACGTTTGCACCAAACCACCCAGTCTCTTGAAAATGAAGTAAATGGGGGGCTTGTGAATGACGCTGTTTATTTTTTTGAAAACGCACCCAACTATGTTAGGGCTGATGCGTCAGGTTCACCGATTTTAGACGATAATGGCGAGGAACAATTCGATTTTTATGATGGTTTTTTAAAGCGCTCTTTACTGTCAACACAAATTAAAGCACGAAATGACTTGTCTGGGAAGCGATATTTTATGGATCATCGTTATCAGATGTTTCCAATTGCAAAAGATACTACAGTTTATAAAATGGAGGTTGGGTATCAACTTAGTTATGAAACCAAAAATTATAATTATATACATAATAGTCCAAACACTTATTTCTACGAAACTTATGATACCCCAAATGTTAATGATAGCACGAACTATAGTACCCTTGAGAACAAGTTGTATGCTAGGTATGAAGACAGGCTTTTAGGAGAATTGCAATTGGATTTGTTTCATTATAACTGGAACTATGCTTTGGGAGAAAATGACTATCAGAAAGATTCCGTTTTACCTACTAGTATTCAAGCAAGCCAGCTAGCTGCTCAAGTAAAATGGTCAAAAATTCTTTTTGGAACTGCAATAAAAGCCAAAGGATACCAGTCCCTGAAAGAAACGTATGCTACTTCTGACTTAAATTTAGATGTTAATCGTCTTTTATTAAAAGATATTTCAGCATTCGCTTCTCTCCAGTACAGATCTCAGCCTTTAAATTTTAATTACTATTTATTTCAAAGTGATTTTAAAGAATATAATTGGTCAAACACAAACTTAGTAAATCAAAACACATCTACTAAGTCAATTGGAGTTTCGCATCCAAAATGGGGGAATGTTTCTGCAGCATGGTCCACCATAAATAATTATGGATTTTTCTCTAATAGGACCCCACTTCGTTTTTTAAATGAAAAGTTTAAAGTTGAGGTGCTACAACTAGATAAGCAAATTGATTATTTCAAAGCCCGTTTCAATCAGCGTCTTGATTTTGGAAAATTATCTTGGATTAATAATGTCCAGTATCAAAAGGTGACTCAAGAACAGGATCCTGATCAGCTTCTAGGAGATCCACTGACGTTAAATGTTCCAGAATGGCTCATCAGAAGTACCTTGATGTTGACATCTTCTATTTTCAACAAAGCACTTTCTTTTCAATCTGGAGCTACTTTTGTTTTTTTTACAGATTACTATGCTGATCAGTACAATCCCTTATTGTCAGAATTTGTTACTCAAAACAATACTAAAATCGGGGAATACCCACGCGTAGATTTTTTCTTTAATGCGAAAATTAAGAGTTCTAGAATCTTTATTAAATTAGAAAATGTATCAGCACCAATTGAACATTTAATTAAAGTTGATACTCCCTACGATTATTATGCGGCACCTTATACTCCGTATCGAGACTTTTCGATTCGCTTTGGTCTTATCTGGAACTTCTTTCAGTAAAATTATTAACCTGATTATCAGCACTTAAAAGCATTTAATTATATTTTTTAAAAAATCATTTAAAAACTCCTTGTGGGTAATTAAAAGGGTTCTATATTTGCACTCGCTAAAACGCTGAAGGGTATTAGAACTTTAGAAGAAGCGAACGTTCATTGAAAGAAAAATAATATAAGAATGACAGCGC
>Ga0307986_10000949_pt1 | contig 21426 bp, 20 predicted proteins | sample EllFjometageno82_FD_203170 | JGI IMG/M metagenome (GOLD analysis project Ga0307986, IMG submission 203170) | Marine microbial communities from Ellis Fjord, Antarctic Ocean - #82 | ecosystem: Environmental > Aquatic > Marine > Unclassified | place: Southern Ocean | collected 2014-10-09
AGGTGTTCCCATAAAGATAATTTTATACGACATTAGTTTAATTAATTTAAACCACTATTCTTTCTAATACTTTTTTTTGTTTTGAAAGTTTTTTTACAATATAATTTTTTTTGAGTTTTGATAGATGGTCAATAAATAAAATACCTTCAAGATGATCCATTTCATGTTGAATGCAAGTCGCTAAAAGTCCTTCTGCTCTTAACTCCTTTTTTTGATTGTTATAATCTAAATAACTTACGTTACATTGGTCTGGCCTATCAACTTCAGCAAATTGTCCTGGCACAGAAAGACAGCCTTCTTCATACGTAGCATTATTTTTTGATTTTACAATTACTTTAGGATTAACAAAATACATTGGTGTTTTTTTTTCTTCTTTTGACAAATCAATTACTATTACTCTTTTTGGAATTCCTATTTGTATAGCGGCTAAACCAATGCCAGGAGCTGCATACATAGTCTCGAGCATATCGTTCATTAGACTTCTAATTCTGTCGTCAACTTTCTCTACTTCATGAGATATTTGTCTTAAAAAAGGATCCGGTTCAGTTAAAATTTTTCTAATAGCCATTAATATTTAGTGTATTAGATTTCGCTTCTTTCAGGTAGTGCTGTAATTAAAATTTTATTACTAAATGTTTTAATCCCTGATTTTATCAGTAAATGGTTAATAAAATAAATAGTTTGTATATCTAGGTTTATAATTTCGTCCTCGCCTATCAACTCCACTATTCTTAACAAAAGTAAACCTGTTTCATTATTTTTTACTAAATTTAGCAATTCTGCCGGTGGTAAGTTACTTTTTATGATTTCTTGATCAGCTAATTCTTCCGGAAAAATAATACCGTCACTTTCTAGTGCCTCGAAAAGCATAATATCCTTTAAGGAAGTTTTGTATTTTTTATTTTTTTTTATTTTTTTGTGGATGGTTTTAATTTCTTTTTCTATGCTTTTTTTATAAGTATTATTTTCTGTGTAAAACTTTATAATTCTAGAAGTATGATAGTTGTTGTTGTTGTACTTAATTTTTCCAAGTATATTTTTTTCTACGTAAATAATATTTTCAGCTACTAGCTGTTTATATGGCAAAGGTATCTGTTCTGGGTCCAGATTTTTTAACTCTATGTTTAGATATTCTTTAAATACGTTAGATAAATTATCTTTTTTAAATAAATTGTTTAATAAAAAGAGATATTTTAATTTTTTTTCAATGTTATCTGATAATAGAACTTTTTGGTAAATCAGAGCTCTCGCATTAACAGGGTCAAGTTTGAGATAAATTTCATCAGCATCTAAAAAGTCACTAAAATTAAATTTTATGTTTTTATAAATTTCAAAAATATATTTTTTTGAAAAGGTGTTGTTGTTAGCTGCTATTTCTAAATCTTTAATTTGATTCTTGTTCTCTGGATCATCAATTTTATATAAATTTGTAGCTGTCAAATATTGCCATATCTTTTTATTGGTTTTTTTGCTTGGCTTGTATGTAAAATCAGGGATAGCTATTGAAGATAAGTAAAAATTTAGTAAATTGGTATCGTCAATTTTTGAATCTACTTTATCATTTAAACCTAAAAGATAATCAATTTTATTGTCAAAAAATTTATTAGATAATTTTTGCTCTCTAAGTAAATCAAGAACAAGTTGAGCTTCATTTTTTTTTTTATTTTTAATAAAACAAATAATTTTAAACTGGTCTAAGTATGAATCTTTTATATCATTATTGATCAGTGTAAAATTTTGACAAGCTTCATCTAAATTACCTTTTGCAATATTTTTATCAACTAAGTATCTAATAATTTTTTTTTTATTTGGAAATTCTTTATTTGCATTTAAAAAAGTGTTTATAAGTTCATCTTTTTTGTTATTGATTAACCAGTCTAATTTATAATTTATAAACTCTTCATCTGTCATGTTCTGATTTGGTAGTTTAGAAATTGTAAATAAAGTATTTACAAATATTTCCTGTGCAAAAGAAGAAAGTTTAATTTTGTTAACTCTATCTATTGTGTCTTTGACTCTAGTTCCTTCGGAGTTAAGCCACATATCTAAGGTTAAGTTATTTTTACTTGGATCAAATATTCCATAAACTAATTTTTGATTAATTATAGAGCTGTCAGTATTTACCTCAATTTCTTTTGGTAACTCTGAGTTGAGATTAATCTTTGATACAGATTTTTCTAAAGCAATATTTTTTAATTTAGTAGTTTTTTTTTCTTCGTTTAATTTTTCTTTTTTCCATATATCAACACTATCTTCAGTCAGAAGAGGAGTAAAAAAAATAAATAGAATTAACGAAAAAAATAATTTTTTATTTAAGTTTAATAATTTCATTAGTAATATCTTTTTTTATTTCTTGCTTTGGAGTTGGAAAATTAAATTTACTTAGTAAAAATAATGCCAATAAAAAAACGAAAGTATAAAAAAAAAAACGTATTATTTTTTTTTTAGTTGATGCTTTTGTGCTTAAGCGAGTATTGTAATTAAATTGCATAGTATTTAAATATACTTAAAATGAATAAATAAGACAAATTTATGATAAATCAAATTATAAATCGGGAATTTAATTGAAAAAAAACCTTACTTTAACTGGAATGATGGGGGTTGGAAAAACAACCGTTGGAAAAGCGCTTTCAGAGCATCTCTCAATGGAGTTTTTAGATGTGGATACAATTATTGAAAAAAAACTTAACTTAACTGTTCAAAAAATTTTTGAGAAAAAAGGAGAAGCTTTTTTTAGAGAAGTTGAAGAAGAAGTTACACTTCAGACATTAAAAGATAAGAACACAATTATATCTTTAGGAGGAGGAGCTTTTATGAATCCAAAAATTAGAGATTGTGTTATTTCAAATACAAAAAGTTATTGGCTTTATCTGAACTTAGATCTTTTAGAAAAGCGGCTTATTAATTCTAGAAAAAGGCCTCTGTTAATCAATAAAAATATTAGGCTAGATTTAGAAAAAATTTACAACGAAAGAAAAAGTACTTACTCTCTTGCTAACTATAAAATAGACTGTAATAATTTAAGTACTGATTTAATAACCAAAAAAATAATTACACTTTATGAAAACAACTAAATTAAGAGTAAAAAATTTAAACTCAAATTATTCTATAATTATAGGCAAAAATATTTTAAATCAAATTTCTAATCAAATTAAAACTTTGTGTCCTGGAGCTAAAAAGATTGCTTTAATAGTTGATAAAAATGTTCCAAATAAATTTAAAATTAAGTTAAAAAAATATTTAAAAAAGTACACAGTTTATACGTTTGAATATTCCGTAAATGAAAAATTTAAATCATTCTCAAATGTAAATAAACTTGTTGAAAAATGTCTTGTAAATAATTTTAATAGAAATGATGTCTTAATATCATTAGGTGGAGGTATTCTTGGAGATTATAGTGCTTTTGCTGCGAGTATAATAAAAAGGGGTATTAACTTTATAAATATTCCCACAACTTTATTAGCCCAAGTTGATTCCTCTATAGGAGGAAAGACAGGAGTGAATTCAACTCTTGGCAAAAATTTAATTGGAACATTTTACCAACCTAAAGTTGTTATTTCTGATGTTGAAATTTTAAGAAGTTTACCAAAAAGAGAATTAGTTTGTGGCTATGCTGAAATTTTAAAACACTCTTTAATTTTAAAAAATAATTTTTTTAACTGGCTTAAAAATAATTCAAAAAAATTATTAATAGATCGAGATTTAAATTTTTTAAAAAAAGCAATTATTGAAAGTTGTAAAATTAAAATTCATTTTATTAATGAGGACATCTACGAAAGAAATACTAGAATGATATTAAACTTTGGTCATACTTTTGCTCATGCAATTGAAACACATAATAACTATTCAAAAAGAATAAATCATGGGGAAGCTGTGATTATGGGCATGATGATGGCTACTAAATTATCTTATATAAAAAAATTATGCAGTCTAAGTACTCTTAACCAATTAAAAAGTATCTATATTTCCAATAATTTAAAGCATGATATAAAAAAATATTTTAAAAAAAGTGCATATAATAAAATTGCTGAATATATGAATGCTGATAAAAAAAATAATGATGGGAAAATTAATTTAATTTTATTAAAAAAAATTGGTCAGACAACTCAACCAAATAAGTATAAAATTTCGAGTGTTGCGTTAAAAAAGGTATTTAATAAAATTATATAATCTTTATTTCTAAAGCGTGTATTTTATTCTTCAGTTCTTCTTTAAGAAGTGACATAATTTCTCTTTGTGCTTTAATTTTATCTAACGATATTAAATAAGTAGATTGAATTTCAAGTTTTAAATGATATTTTTTAGAATCAAAAAATCTGTGCTTTTTGTGTTGATTGCTATTATCTACTATTAAAATTTTCTCTACTTCTATATTTTTCTTAATCTTATTTTCTATAAAACTTAAAAAATTATTCATATAATCTCAATTTACTATATAACTACTTTTTTTGTATGAAAATTATTTGTGATTGGGAAAATTGTGATCAAATCGGTAGCTATAGGGCTCCGTTAGAGAGAGATAACAGTAAAAAATATAGGTTGCTCTGCTTGGAGCACATTAAAATTTTTAATAAAAAATGGAATTATTTCTCAAATATGTCTGACCAAGAAGTTGAGTATTTTGTAAAATCAGATCTAACTTGGCACAAGGCTACAAAAAGTTTTAGTTCGTCTGATAATTTTTTTAATATTCTTTGGAATAATGCTTTAGAAGATAAGCTAAATATTTTTAAATCTGAAAGTTTTAATGAATTTAAAAGAACCCAATTAAGCAATACGGATAGGGACGCATTTGATGCTATGGAACTAAAATATGACGCTAAATGGGAAGAAATTCAAAAACAATTTAAAACTCTTGTAAAGAAATATCATCCTGATAAAAATCAAGGAAGTAGAAAATTTGAAGATAAGCTAAAAAAAATTACCTTAGCATATAGTCAACTTAAGATAACAGTAGGGAAAAAAAAGTGACTAATTTAACAATGTTTAGTAAGCCAGACATCAAAATATCTGTGAAACAAACTTTCGGTATAGATACCGATATGGAAATAAGTGCGTTTTCGAAAAAAAATGAGTTTGTTCCAAAAATTGATCAGGACTATAAATTTGATAGAGATACAACTTTAGCCATACTATCCGGATTTGCATTCAACAAACGAGTCCTAATTCAAGGTTATCATGGAACTGGAAAATCAACTCACATTGAACAAGTTGCAGCAAGATTAAATTGGCCTTGTGTGAGAGTTAATTTAGATAGTCATGTTAGTAGGATAGATCTTATTGGAAAAGATGCGATCGTTTTACGAGATGGAAAACAAGTTACTGAATTTAAAGAAGGAATTTTACCTTGGTCTATACAAAGTCCTGTTGCACTAGTATTTGATGAATACGATGCTGGTAGACCTGACGTAATGTTTGTTATTCAGCGAATACTCGAAAGTGAAGGAAATTTTACATTGCTTGATAAAAATAAAGTTATTAGTCAACATGATTATTTTCGAATGTTTGCAACAACAAATACTATAGGTCTTGGAGATACAACGGGGCTTTATCATGGAACTCAACAAATTAATCAAGGTCAAATGGACAGGTGGAACATTGTGACAACTCTTAACTATTTGCCTTTTGAGAAAGAATTGGAGATAATTTTATCAAAAAATAAAACCTACAACTCTAAAGAGGGCAAGGATAAAATCTCTAATATGATTAAAGTTGCAGACCTAACAAGAAAAGGGTTTGTAAATGGCGATATATCTACAGTTATGAGCCCTAGAACAGTTTTGCACTGGGCTGAAAATACAAAGATATTTAATGACCATGGGTATGCTTTCAGATTAACTTTTCTGAATAAATGTGATGATACTGAGAAAAAAATTATTTCCGAGTACTACCAGAGGTGTTTTGGTGAGGATCTTCCAGAATCATCAATCAATGTTACAATCTCGTAAATGGAAAAAAAGACTGAGATAATAGAAAATTTCAAAAGAGCAATTACTTCTACAATTAAATCAATTATTGGGGATCAGCACATAGAAGTAAGATTTGATAACGAAATAAATAAAAAAAATAAAAAAATAATTAACCTTCCAGATCTTAGTAATATAAATAATAAAACTGATTATATGGAAGCTAGAGCTATAGCGGACTCTGAGGCCTTGCGGTTAAAATGCTCAAATATAAATATTTACAATTCCTTTGAACCTCAAGGTAATACATCAAAACTACTGTATGCAGCTGCTGAAAAAATTAGATATGAGAATGTTGGATCCTCATATTTTAAAGGTATTAAAATAAATTTAAATTATTTTTATGAAATAAAAAATAAAAAAAAAATTGAAAGTAAAAATAATGATTATGAATTTTTAGATGCTTTTGAGTACTATTTGAGAAGTAATATTTCTAAATTTAATAGAAATAAAGACTCAGAAAATAAATATAAAAAATATAAAAAAAAATTAGATTCTAAATTTAAAAATAAACTTGAAGCTCTAAGCAATTCACTTTTAGATCAAGAAAAATTCAATGCATTAATTTCAAAAATAATTTTACAATTAAAAATAGATGAAAATATCAATTCAGATCAAGAAAATAGCGATAATTTAGAAAATAAAGCAGAAAATAAAACAGAAGAAAAAAACAGTCAAAATTCTAAAGAAAATGAAAAAAACGAGACGATTACTGATACTAGTTTGCCTGATATTGATCATCTGCCATCTGAAGGTGATGAAGAAATTAAGGTTGATGTAGATGAAGATCATCTTAATTCACCAATCAATAAAAAAAACGCAAATAAAAATTTTGGAGATCCAAAATACAAATATTACACTCAAGAATTTGATGAAATTATCGGTGCAGAAAAATTAGAGACCGAAGAAGAACTTTTAAGATTAAGAAAAAACTTAGACCAACAACTAGTAATTTTAAAAAAATTTATTTCTAAATTAGCTAATAAACTCCAAAGAAAACTATTGGCAAAGCAAAATAGGTCGTGGGAGTTTGACTTGGAGGAAGGCTCTTTAGACACTTCAAAGTTAACAAGAGTTATTATAGACCCTCTTAATTCGCTGTCTTTTAAGAAAGAAAAAGAAATCAAATTTAAAGATACGTTAGTGACTATTTTAATTGATAATTCTGGGTCTATGCGTGGGAAACCGATTTCAGTGGCTGCGATGTGCGCTGATATTTTGGCAAGAACTTTGGAAAGATGTTCCGTCAAAGTTGAGATCTTGGGTTTTACTACTAAGCATTGGAAAGGTGGCCAGAGTAGAGAAAAATGGTCAAATAATCAAAAACCTCTATTTCCAGGTCGCTTAAATGATCTAAGGCATATAGTTTATAAATCTGCTGATACTCCATGGAGGCAATCAAAAAATAATATTGGTCTAATGCTTAAAGAAGGACTTTTAAAAGAAAATATTGACGGAGAGGCTTTAAAATGGGCTTACAATAAAATTCATAAACGAAAAGAAGAAAGAAAAATATTAATGGTTATATCTGATGGCGCGCCAGTAGATGATTCTACGTTATCTACAAACGAAAGTGATTTTTTAGAAAATAATTTAAAACAAACAGTAAAATGGATAGAAAAAAATTCTTCTGTTGAGTTGCTGGCTATTGGTATTGGCCATGATGTTACAAGATATTATGACAAAGCAATCAAGATTGCTGACGTTCATGATCTTGGAGATGTAATGATTAATCAATTAACAGATTTATTTAGCGAAGATAAAAAAAGAACTATTCACTAAATTAATATTTAAAATCAATTAAATATAATATATTTAAAAAATTTTCCTTGCGTTTAGATCACCTATTTTTATTATTAATAATCTAAAAGGTATTAACATTAAAAAAACCATTAAAATTTTTACAAACAAATCTCCAAAAGCAAGGGTTACCCAAGGGATGTCCGTTCCTAAAAAAGAAATTGAAAAAAATAAAAATGTATCAATAATTGAACCCAAGATTGATGAGGTCATTGGAGCTAGAAACCAAACGTTATTTCTTAATTTCTGAAAAATTTCTATATCTATAAGTTGTGCAACTAAAAAAGCCACACCTGACCCTATAGCTATTCTAATTGATATAACATCTTCAAAATTTGTAGAAACAAAAAGAGTTAATAAAATTCCAAATACAAAACCAAAATATACTAATTTTCTAGCTTTTTCTTTTCCAAATCTTCTATTTGCTAAATCGGTAATTAAAAATGTTACCGGATAACTAAATGCTCCATAAGTAAGTATATTTTGTAAATTAAATTTGTTAATTGGAAACTGTACAAGATAATTTGAAATGATAATGACTACTCCCATAAAAATTGAGAGTACTAAAAATAAACTATTATTAGATTTTGAGTTGTTAGGCACTAAGCAGTTACGTTAATGCTAATTTTTAATTTCTGAGCTTTTCTAGAAAGTTTTTGTTTTTTTACTGATATTAAGTATTGGTCAAGACCACCTTTAAAATCAACTGATCGTACTGCTGCATTAGTAACCTTTAATGAGATATTTTTTTTCAATTTATCACTTTTAAAAGTAACTTTTTTTAAATTAGGCAAAAACCTTCTTTTGGTCTTATTGTTAGAATGACTAACATTGTGACCCTTTAAAGGTGATACTCCTGTAAGTTCGCATCTTTTAGACATAAATAAATTTGATAGTTGTATAATTGCTGTGTTTGCTATGGTCAAGTTAATATATCTAGATTGACAATGAAACAACCAAATAATATTAAATTTAATGGACTTTTACTTACCTATTGCTCAAGTTCAAGTTAGCATCATTACAATTTTAATTTTGAGCTTTGCTGTTGGTTTTTTATCAGGAATATTTGGTATAGGCGGAGGTGTTTTGATGACACCTATTCTTATTTTTTTAGGAATACCAGCAACGTATGCAGTGGCTAATGTTGCTAATACTGTTTTGGGAATATCAGTTTCTGGAGCTACCACTCATTGGTACAAAAAAACTTTAGACTACAAAATGGGCTTTATGATTGTGATTGGTGGACTAGCTGGTGCTATTTTAGGAATGCAAATTTTTAAATATCTAAGAGAAATTGGTAATATTAATACAATCATTGCATTACTTTACGTTTATTTATTAGTAATTATAGGCACACTTATTTTTGTTGAGGGAGTTAAGGAAGTAACTGCTTTAAAAAAAAAAATAATACTTAAAAAAAAATTGCATACTCATTATTGGATTCATGGGCTTCCATTTAGAATACGATTCAGTAAATCTAAAGTGTATGAAAGTGCCTTAACACCAATCATCTTGGGATTTATTGTTGGTTTATTTGCATCTATTATGGGAATTGGTGGAGCTTTTTTAATGGTGCCAGCAATGATTTATTTAATTGGTATGCCAACCAAATTAATTCCGGGAACTTCTTTGTTCGTTACTATTTTTATCACAGGATTTGTGGTTATAGCACATGCTGTACAATTTAAATCTATTGATCTTGTATTGGTTTCTTTTTTATTATTTGGATCAATCATAGGGTTGCATATAGGTTTAAAAATTTCTGAAAAATTAAACGCATCAGAATATAAAGCATTGTTGGCTATTTTATTAATAGTGATTGGAATTTTTATGGGTGTAAAAACATTTATATTCAATAAAAATCCAGATTTTTTAAGAATTATACCTACACTTAATTCTAATTCTGAATTAACTCTTTTAATAATAAATTTAGCAAAAAACTCACCCGTAATTTATGCTTCTTTATCTGTTGTGTTTGTTGTTTTTGCAGGTTTTATTTTTTCTTATATAAGAGAATTAATTCATCACTTCAGATATTCAAAAAAAGAAGTTGCTAAGAATTAATGCCAACAGCTTCTTGAATGCTTTTTATTTTTTCTTTTTTTAAAATTTCAATTAATTCTTTTTTAATATCTTTAACAATTCCAGGACCTTTATAAACCATACCCGTGTAAAGTTGAACGGCAGAAGCTCCGGCAGTAATTTTTTCAAAAGCACTTTTTCCACTATCAATGCCCCCAACACCAATAATAGGTAAATTTCCTTTGTTTAATTTGTAAAAACTTTTAATAAATTTTAATGATAGGTTTTGAAGTGGAAGCCCTGACAAACCTCCTGTCTCATTTTTTTTATCGTCAGATAAATTTTCTCTGTTTTTATCTGAAGTATTGGTTAATATTATTCCGTTAACTTTAAATTTTAGTACTAATTCATTGATATTACTAATTTCTTTTTCTTCTATATCTGGGGAAAGTTTTAAGACTATCGGACATTTAATTTTCTGCTTTTTTTTTAATTTGTTAAGCCCGCTTAGAAGATTTGATAATAGTTTTTCTTCATGAAAATTTCTCAGTCCAACTGTATTAGGTGAAGAAATATTAATGGTAATATAATTAGCTAATTTGTTTAGTTTATTAAAACACTCTAGAAAGTCTAAAGACTTGTCTTTCGTGTCTTTATTCGGGCCAATATTAATTCCTAAGAAATCTTCTGGTGGGTTTTCAACTAAACGATCTAAAACTCTTTCTGCACCGTCATTGTTAAAACCTAGCCTATTTATCATTGCTTTATCTTTTTCAAGTCTAAATACCCTAGGTTTAGGATTTCCTAATTGGCTTTTGGGTGTAATTGTCCCTACTTCAACAAAACCAAAACCAAGCTTAAATAAAGAGTTGTAGGCTTCGGCACTTTTATCAAAGCCAGCTGCTAATCCAATTGGGTTCTTTAATTTTGTTTTAAATAATTCTATATTAAGAATTTCTTCGTCTTCAACCTTAAAAAAACTTTTTGGTATAAAATTAAATTTTAAAGACTTGATTGCTAAATCATGAGCAACTTCTGGGTCTAAACCAAAAATATAAGGTCTTAAAAGTGAAAACATTTATTTGCTTTTAATTTTTTCATTAATTAGTTTAATTGTTTCTTTAACACCAAAAAAACTTATGAAGAAACCCATTCTTGGTCCGTCTACGCTGCCAAAAAGCACCTCGTAAATTAATATAAACCATTCTCTTAATTTTTTTTCGTATCCATTTTCTTTACCCGTTGAATATACTACAGTTTGAATATCTTCTGGTTTTAGGTTCTGTGTAATTAATTCAAGTTTTTTTGCTAAATTTATAAGAGCTTTTTTTTCATTTTCATCTGGTATTTTGTACTTTTTAGTTGGTTCCACTTTATCTCGAAAGTAATTAATTGCGTATTCGGTTAATTGATCAAGAACGGGATAGTCTTCAGGTTTAATATCTGCGTGGAATCTTTGTATGAACTTCCATAAAATTTCTTTATTTTCAGCGTTACTTGAGCCTACTAAATTTAAAAGCATTGAAAAAGTCATAACTATTTTTTCTTTTGGAGGACTACCGTTATGGACATGCCAAACTGGATTTAACAATTTTTTTTTAATTTCTTGTTTGGGAAATTCTTCTATTAGTGAAAGATATTCATCTACTGCTTTTGGAACAACATCAGAGTATAGTTTTTTGGCCCTTGTTGGGTTTTGATACATATAAAGAGACAAACTCTCAGGTGAAGCGTATCTTAACCATTGGTCAATAGTAATTCCGTTGCCTTTTGATTTAGAGATTTTTTCACCTTTTTCGTCTAAAAATAATTCATAAGCAAATCCATTTGGCGGTCTTTTGCCTAAAGTTTTACAAATTTTATTTGAGAGTATTGCGCTTTCAGTTAGGTCTTTTCCATACATTTCAAAATCAACATCAAAAGTAAACCATCTCATGGCCCAGTCTACTTTCCATTGCAATTTACAGTTTCCATTTAATATTTGAGTTTCTAGTTTTGTTCCATTGTTATCAAAAATAACTGTTCCATTTTTTTTATTCATTTCTAAAAGTGCAATTTCTAAAACTTTACCTGTCGTTGGGCATATTGGTAAAAATGGACAGTATGTTTTTTTTCTTTCACTTCTTAAAGTTGGTAAAATGATTTCCATAATTTCTTCGTATTTTTCTAAAACACGCATTAAAGAATTATTAAATTTTCCACCTTTGTAATTTTCAGTTGAACTCTTGAAATTAAATTTAAAATTAAATTTATTTAAAAAGTCTTTAAGCATTTCATTGTTGTGTTTTCCAAAACTATCAAATTTATTAAATGGATCTGGAATGTCAGTTAAAGGCCTACCAAGATTATCGTGAAGTATTTTATTATTCGGTATATTGTCTGGTACTTTTCTTAGACCGTCCATGTCATCCGAAAAAGTTATAAGATCACTTTCAATGGCTTGAATGTGATTTAAGGCATTTATCATCATAGTGGTTCTAGCTACTTCTCCAAATGTACCAATATGTGGCAAACCGCTAGGGCCATAACCAGTTTGAAAGGTTATTTTATTTTTAGATCTTATTAAATCTTTTCTGTCTTTTAAAAGTTTTCTAATCTCAACAAAAGGCCATGAAGAAGTTGATTGAATTAAATTAACATCAAGCATAAGACTGGTTTATTAAATTTTATAGATAAAATACAGTTATAATTACAAGATAATAAGTTGAATTTTATAGGCATTTAAATAATCTAATTTTTATCATGACTTCTAATAAAACTGTTTTTTTTATAATTGGAACTTTATTAATTATCCTAGGTTTCTTTATGTTGGTACCTTATGGAGTACAATTATTTTATAAAGAAAATAGTCACAGCTTCCTATCGTCTTCATTTATTACAATTTTTATAGGTGTATTGTTTGTTTTAGCTAACTTACAAGAAAAATATCAATTAAATCTTAAACAAACATTTTTATTTTCTACTTTTACGTGGATTGCAGTAGCTTTGTTTGGTTCGATACCTTTTGCACTTTCTGATCTTAATTTTTCATTAAGCGACTCATTTTTTGAAAGTATGTCTGGTATAACTACTACTGGTTCTACGGTTATTACAGATTTAGATAAATCACCAAAAAGTATATTAATGTGGAGAGCTATTATGCAGTGGCTTGGTGGTGTTGGAATAATCGTAATGGCTATTACTGTACTGCCTCTTTTAAAAGTTGGAGGTATGCAATTATTTAAAATAGAGAGTTCAGACAAGCCAGAAAAAATTTTACCGAGAGCCTCTCAAATTGCCTTTATTATAATTTCTACATATTTAATCTTAACTTTTTTTTGTGCTTTTTTTTACAAAATTCTTGGCATGAATTTTTTTGATAGTATCGCTCACGCAATGACAACAATAGCTACAGGAGGCTTCTCTACTCATAATGAATCGATAGGTTATTTTAAAAACTCGAGCATAGAAATAGTTGCTACTATATTTATTATTTTAGGGAGCATACCGTTTATTTCTTACTTAAAGTTTATAAAAGGAAATAAAAAAATATTTTTTCAAGATATACAAATTAAAGGGTTGGTTTATCTCTTTATTTTATCCACTATTATTATGTTTTTATATCTGTTGCTTAACAATGATACCAATTTGTTAATTGAGAAAATAAGAATAGCTTCTTTTAACGTTGTGTCTATTTTATCGGGAACTGGATATGTTACCAATGATTTTAGTTTATGGGGGAAATTTCCGTTAATTTTTTTTCTATTTTTAATGTTTATAGGAGGTTGTGCGGGTTCAACAGCTTGTGGAATTAAAATATTTAGATTCCAGTTATTGTTCTTGTTTATAAATAATCAAATTAAAAAAATAATTTATCCAAATAGTATATTTATTTTAAAATATAATAATCAAAAAATTACCGATGATTATATGAATTCAGTAATTATTTTTATTTTTGCTTATTTATTTATATTTATTTTAATCGCTATGTTACTTTCAATTACCGGTCTTGATTTCTTGTCTTCAATTTCTGGAGCGGCAACTTCAATATCTAATGTAGGTCCTGGTCTTGGTGAGATAATAGGACCAAATGGAAACTTCAAATCTGTTCCAGAAGTTTCTAAATGGATATTATCATTCGGTATGTTGCTAGGTAGGTTGGAATTATTTGCTGTCTTAATATTGTTCTTACCATCTTTCTGGAGGGATTAGATTAAATGATTTTATCAAATTTTATAAATCCTTATTTAGATCGAAGAATGTTAAGAATTTTATTGCTCGGTATAATGAGTGGTTTTCCATGGGTTTTAATAGGTAGTGCTTTAAGCTTGTGGTTGAAGGAAAATGATTTAAGCAGAACTACGATTGGGTGGGCAGGTTTAATTTTTGGAGTATACGCAATAAATTTTTTATGGGCTCCTTTAATTGATCGATTACATCTACCATTTTTATCTAAGAAAATAGGTCATAGAAAATCATGGATAATTTTAATGCAACTAATTATTTTTACTTCTTTATTAATCTGGAGTTTATTAGATCCTGCTAAGAATTTATGGTTAGTAATCGCAGTAGGGCTGGGTATTGCAATATCTTCTGCCACTCAAGACATAACAATAGACGCTTTAAGAATTGAACAGATAAAAGAAAATGAAAAAAACCTTTTGGCTGCTGGAGCAGCAATGTCAGTTGTAGGTTGGTGGACAGGTTATAAACTTGGAGGATTAGTATCTTTACTTAGTGCTGATATTCTTCAAAAGCAAGGAGTAGAAAATTATTGGCAAATCTCTTTTTTAATACTTTCAGGAATTATTGCTCTTTGTAGCGTGGGGTTGCTTTTCATCCCAGAGAAAAATTCTAGAGAAAAAGTAAATTCTCAAATTGTAGCAGATCAAAGAATATTAGACAAAATTGGAATTTCTAACATCTTCACTAAAAGTTTTGCCTGGCTTTACGGCACTATAGTCAACCCCTTATTAAGTTTTTTCAAAAAAAATACTATTAATGTAGCTCTTTCAATACTTGGCTTTGTATTTTTATTTAAAATCGGAGAAGCCTTCCTTGGAAGAATGTCTATAGTATTTTACAAAGAAATTGGTTTTTCTAAAACTGATATAGCGTTGTATTCAAAAGGAATTGGGTGGCTCACTACAGTTACATTTACTTTACTTGGTGGGTTATTTGCAGTTCGAATGGGTTTGATTAGAGCTATGTTTTTAGCTGGAGTACTTATGGCCTTAACAAATCTTTTGTTCTCTATTTTAGCTTGGGTAGGCAATTCTGAAATCTTATTCGCATTTACTGTTTTAATTGATGATTTGGCTGCTGCATTCGCAACAGTTGCATTTGTTGGATTTATTTCTGCTTTGGTAGATAGAAGTTATACTGCAACACAATATGCTTTACTTGCTTCAATTGGTACTGCAGGTAGAACACTTTTTGCTTCTTCTTCGGGTATGCTGGTTGATTGGTTAAATGGAAATTGGATTATATTTTTTATTATTACTGCCTTAATGGTAATTCCTTCTTTAATTTGCTTATTTTTAATCAGAAAGAAATTAAATTTAAATGGATAAGAATTTCTCAAATAATTACCCTGTAATTAATCTTTATAAAAAATCTTCTTATAAATCAGAAATGGTTACTCAAATGATTTATGGTGAAAATTTTAGGATAATTAGTAAATCTAAAAAGTGGATGAAGATTAAAATTCAAGAAGATAAGTATATAGGTTACATAAAAAAAAGGAAATTTATCTCTTGTTTAAAGCCAACTCATAAAGTATCCGCTTTATTTGCCAACATATATAAAAAACCTAATTTTAAAAATAAGATTGGAAGACTTCCATATATTGCGAAAGTTAAAATAGACGAAATAAATTCCAAATTTGCAAAATTTCAAAATAAATGGATAGAAATAAAAAATATAAAACCTCTTAAATATAAAGATAAAGATATTTTTAATAATGTAAAAATATTTAAAAATATAAATTATAAATGGGGTGGAAAAGTATTTAAAGGAATAGATTGTTCAGCTTTAGTGCAGGTATGCTTAAATTTTAATAATAAATTTTGCCCTAGAGATACTGGTCAGCAAGTTAATTTTTTTAAAAAAAATATTAATTTAAAAGATATAAAAAAAAATGACATTATCTATTGGAAAGGTCACGTAGCTATAGCTTTATCTGGCAAAAAACTTATTCATGCTTATGGTCCAAAAAAAAGAACAATAATTATGGATATAAAAGAAACAGTCGAGTTAATAAAAAAAACTGCTAATCTAAAAATTATTGCTATTAAAAGACTTTAATAAAAGTAAGGTGGCATTAGTCTTCCTCCACCCACTTTTGTCTTATCATAGACATCTAATTAATATTTTTTACTAAGAGTATGGGTGCTTGTAGATCCTAAAATGACTAAACCAATGATACAAAAGTCCTTCATTTTCCTGCAACAACCATACCTTCTATTAACATCGTTGGAGCATTCGTGGAGTATTTAAACTCAAGATCATCTGCTAAAGTTATATTTTTAAATATATCATTAAAATTTCCAGCTATAGTAATTTCACTAACAGGGTATTTAAATACTCCATTTTCTAACATAAACCCTGTCGCACCTACAGAATAGTCTCCAGTAACCAAGTTACTTCCATGACCAATTGTTTCAGTAATATATAATGTTCTTTGATTTAACTTTAAAAGATTTTTGTATGAGATAGATCCTTTTTCAAAAAATAAATTACTTGTTCCGCCGCTTCTACCATTTGATTTTAAGTCCAATTTTTTTCCATAATAAGTATCAATCAGATAATTTTTTAAAACACCCCGATCTACTAATTTTAATTTCTTTGTTTTAACTCCCTCGTCATCAAAATTCCTTGAACCTAGTCCTTTAACTATATCAGGCTCGTCATAAATATTTATTGAGGATGAAAATATTTCTTCATTTATCTTACCTTTTAAAAACGAAGTGCCTCTTGCTATAGAGGAGGCTGATATTGCACTTGCTAAAACACTTAACATTCCTTTTGAAATTCTTCTATCAAAAATAATACTTATTTTTTCACTTTCTATTTTTTGAGGATTTAATTTTTGAATTGTTTTTTTAGCTGCCAATGATCCAATTTGATTTGGTCTAAGCATATCATGTAAGTGGCGAGTGCTTGTAAATTCATAATCTCTTTCCATTTTATTATTAGCGTTTTTTGCGACAGCAACACAAGATGCCGAAAAAGATGATGATTTATAACCATTTAAAAAACCATCGCTGCTTGCTAATATAAAATTTGATTTAGACTCTGAAAAACTAGTTTCTGTATTAATAATTTCTTTTTTTTCAAGGGCAACTTCTTCAACTTCTTTTAAATATTCAATTTTTTCATCATTCTTAATGTGATCATCATCATATAAATTTAAATCTTTAATTTTTGTTGCTAGCAAATCTTTATCTGGTAGAGAATTAAATTCATCCTCAGGTGTAATTTTTGTTGTTTCGATACATCTCTCTATTAGGGTTTTAATATTATCCTCTGTTAGATTTGATGATGAAATACTAGATTTTTTCTTACCTATATAAGTTGTTAAACCAACCCTTAAACTATCTGATCTGTCGGACTCATCTAGTTTTCTATTTCTAAAATTAACTGTTTCAGAAATTGAATGTCCCACAACTGCTGTTGCATCTGTTGCACCTAATTTTTTTGCTAAATCTATACAAAAAGATGATGTTTTTTTTAAATAATCTTGATCCTTAACCATAGGATTTATAATTGAGTTCCGCCAACAGTCATTCTATCAATCAAGATTGATGGCTGGGCTACTCCAACTGGCACGCCTTGTCCTGCTTTTCCACAAGTTCCAATACCAGGATCAAGCATCATGTTATTTCCAACTAATGAAACTTCCTTTAAGATTGATGGGCCATCACCAATTAATGTTGCCCCTTTGATAGGAGCACCTATTTTGCCATTTATAATTTCATAAGCTTCAGTACAATTAAATACAAACTTTCCAGAGGTAATGTCTACCTGTCCGCCACCAAAACTTACTGCAAATATACCTTTATCAACTGATTTAATCATTTCTTCTTGAGAGTATTTTCCATTTAACATCATCGTATTTCTCATTCTAGGGAGAACTACATGTTTGTAACTTTCTCTTCTTCCACTTCCTGTAGATCTAGTATTCATTAATCTTGCATTTAGACGATCTTGCATAAAGTTTTTTAATATACCATTTTCAATTAAGACAGTTTTCTCTGTGGGAGTACCTTCGTCATCAATTGTTAAGCTCCCTCTTCTATTATGCAAAGTTCCATCGTCAACAATTGTAACTTCTTCACTTGCAACTCTCTGACCCATTAAATTATGAAACGCAGATGTTTTTTTTCTATTAAAATCTCCTTCTAAACCATGACCTATCGCTTCATGAATAAGTATTGCAGGCCATCCTGGTCCTAAAACAACTTTCATTTCTCCTGCAGGTGCAGGTTTGCTATCTAAATTTACCGAGGCAATTCTGAATGCCTCATTACATACTTTTTTCCAATTATCATTTTTAAGATATTCATCGTAAGACTGCCTGCCACCAACACCGTAAACCCCAGTTTCTTTTCTGCCATTTTTTTCGAGCATTATAGAAACATTAAAACGAATTAAAGGTCTAACATCTGTTAGTACTTCACCACCTGATCTAATTATTTCTATAGACTTGTGTTCTCCAGAAAAACTTGCAGTTACTTGATGAACAATCCCACCTTTAGCTCTCGTGTAATTATTAACTTCTTTTAAGAGTTCAAATTTTGATTGAAGTGATTTTTTTTCTATGGGATTAATATTTTTATAAAATATTTCATTTGTTTTGGGTATCTTATGATTATAAACGCCTTTCTTTGATTTCAAAGTTGAGCTTAAATTATCAGCTGATTGTTTTAATGAATTTTTTGAAATTTCATTTGAATGAGAATATGCAACTACTTCACCTGTTACAGCTCTTAAACCATAACCTAAATCAGAACTATAAGTAGAGCTTTTAATTTTGTTATCATCCAACACAATAGATTCACTTTTTGAATTTTCTAAATAAAGCTCACCATCATCACATTTATTTAGTGTTTCAGAAATAATTTTTTCTGCATCATTTCTTGATAAGTCTGTTTTGTTAAAAAAATCAGTCATAACAATTAGATAGTAGTTATAATTATTTTTTCAATTGATGTATTTCGCACACATACAAAGTACCTAGTTCTAGGTAATTTTGCTAATTAATAAATAAAAGATAATTAAAATAAGGTGGTTTTAGTCTCCCTCCACCACCTCATTAGTAGTAATACTTGATTCGTGGAAATAAATTTAACCCATAATAAGTGTGTATGTGTATAATTTAATGGCGGAGAGAAAGGGATTCGAACCCTTGATACGGTTGCCCGTATACACGCTTTCCAAGCGTGCGCCTTCAACCACTCGGCCACCTCTCCAGTACTCTAATTTAATTTAGAAATTAATTCGCTAATTTTTTTTAAAAATTCCTCTTTTGTGGGTAATTTATTTTTTTTCATCTCTTGCTGAATGCTACTATAGTTTTCTTTGATGTGATTAACAGTTTTAAAAAAACTATCGGAATTTCTTTCAGCAACAAATATTCCTTTTTTATCTCCTATAACATGTTCAATATCTTTAAAAATAATAACTGGCCTTAATCTTGAAAGGGACTCTAACAATGTCATCGGGTGCCCCTCTGTATAAGAGGGTAAAACAAAGATATTATGATCGTCGTAAAATTTAATTAAAGTTTGTTCGTTATTTTCTACTTCGTGTATATAAACATTATCTTGAGTTGTTAAGTTTGAAGAATTTTTTTCTGCTCCGACAATGGATAATGAAAAATTTATATTACTATCTTTAATTATTTCTAAAAGTGAGTAAATCCCTTTTTCTTTTTTTATTCTACCGACGTAAAGAAGTTTAATATTGTTCGTCTGAGCCTCTTTATAATTTTTTAACCATTGCGCAGAAATTTGTGACGGAGCTACGATTTCACCTATTTTGTTTTTTAATATATATTTTCTACAGCTAATTAATGGTGCAATTTTAGAAAGTATAGAAAACATTAAATGATAAATCATTGAGCCAAAAAAACCAAAGATAACTTTGTACTCTCCATATCCATCACTTCTTAGATAAATAATTGGTTTTTTTTTAAAAAGTTTAATTAAAATACAAGCTACAAAAGTAAATGGAGATATGGAGACAATTAAATATCTTGAATTTATTTCTTTTAGAGATCTAAAAATTCCTAACAAATAAGATAAAATATTTCTATAGATTTTTATATTCTTTATATTAATTCTGTGGGATCTAATTTTTTTAGATTCTCTTCCAATAAGATTAACTTCAAATGTATTGTTTAGTCCTTCGGGGGTTGATTTAAGATCAATATTGTCACAAAAAAAACTTTCTTCATAATTAAAAATACTTTCATTAGAAATTATAAATAATTTTTCCATTAAGTTTCTTTGCTAATTTTTAAAACTCCAATAAATGCTTCTTGTGGAATTTCTACTCTACCAAATTGCTTAGATCTAGCTTTTCCTTTTTTTTGTTTTTTTAACAACTTCTTTTTTCGATCCCCAGCACCACCACCATGTATTTTGGTAAGTACATCTTTTGAAAATCCTTTTATAGATTCTCTTGCTACAATTTTTCCCCCTATGGCTGCCTGAATTGGAATCATAAAATTATGTCTAGGTATAAGATCTTTTAATTTTTCACAAACTTGCCTTCCAGTTTTTTCAGCAAAATCTTTATGTATGATCATTGCTAAAGCATCGACAGGTTCTGTATTCACTAGAATACTTAATTTAACTAAATCTCCCTCCTTGTGACCAGTAATTTCATATTCAAAACTAGCATAACCACTTGAAACAGATTTTAACCTGTCGTTAAAATCAAAAACTATTTCATTGAGTGGTAGATCGTAAGATAAGACTGCTCGATTTCCTGAGTAAGTTAAATTAGTTTGAATTCCTCTTTTATCTTGGCAAATTTTAATAATAGTTCCTAAATATTCATCAGGTGTAATAATGGTGGCTTTAATCCATGGTTCTTCAATTTTTTCTATATATGTTGGATCTGGCATATTAGAAGGATTCTGTAGGTCCATAATTTCCCCTTTTGCTTTATGCACCTTGTAAATTACCCCAGGAGTAGTTGTTATTAAATTTACATCAAATTCTCTTTCAAGTCGTTCTGATGTAATTTCTAAGTGTAGCAATCCTAAGAAACCACATCTAAAACCTAATCCAAGTGCGCTTGAAGACTCTGCTTCATAAGAAAAACTTGCATCATTTAGTCTTAATTTAGCTAAACCATCTTTTAATTTTTGATACTCAGAGCTATCTATCGGAAATAATCCACAAAAAACTACAGGTTTACTAGGTTTAAATCCAGGTAGTGGTTTGTTTACAGGGTCTGATGCGTCACAAATAGTGTCGCCTACTTTTGTTTCTGAAAGAGATTTAATGCCTGTGATAATAAATCCAATCTGACCAGAACTTAGCTGATCTATGTCGGTAGGTTTTGGAGTAAAAACTCCAACTTTCTCAATTACATATTCTTGATCGTTAGACATTAATTTTATTTTCATGCCCTTTTTAATTTGTCC
>Ga0307986_10000951_pt1 | contig 21402 bp, 18 predicted proteins | sample EllFjometageno82_FD_203170 | JGI IMG/M metagenome (GOLD analysis project Ga0307986, IMG submission 203170) | Marine microbial communities from Ellis Fjord, Antarctic Ocean - #82 | ecosystem: Environmental > Aquatic > Marine > Unclassified | place: Southern Ocean | collected 2014-10-09
GAAATCTTGTGAGCTAGCGACTAAGTATGTAAATAATTCCATAAGATCTAATCTTAATTATGGTAAAGGTCATGGTCCTATTAATCATTTGAGTTCAATAATTATAGATAAAAAATTTAAATAATGAAAAATGTAGTCGTTGTTGGTTCACAGTGGGGAGACGAAGGAAAAGGAAAAATTGTTGACTGGTTGTCAGACCAAGCAGATGTTGTTATTCGTTTTCAAGGTGGTCACAATGCCGGACACACATTAGTAATTGATGGAGTTACTTATAAATTGAGATTACTTCCTTCTGGAATTGTAAGAAAAGATAAGATTTCGATTATTGGAAATGGAGTAGTGGTTGATCCTTGGGCGCTGCTAGAAGAGATTGAAGAAATAAAATTTAAAGGAGTTGAGGTAAATGTAGACAATTTTATCATTTCTGAATCTGCAAACCTTATTTTACCCTTTCATAGAGAGATGGACGAAATAAGAGAAGATGCTGCAGGCAAAGGAAAGATTGGTACCACAAGACGTGGAATTGGACCTGCCTATGAGGATAAGGTTGGAAGACGATCTATCCGTGTTATGGATTTAAGATCTGAAACAAACCTTGATCACAGATTAGAAACTGTACTTCTTCACCATAATGCAATTAGAAAAGGACTTGGTAAAAAAATTTTTGAAAAAGATAAGCTAAAAAAAGATCTTTTAAAAATTGCACCAGAGATATTAAAGTTCTCTCAACCAGTTTGGCTTAGAATTGATGAGTTTAAAAAACAAAAAAAAAAAATACTATTTGAGGGAGCTCAAGGAATTTTACTCGATGTTGATCATGGCACTTACCCTTTTGTAACATCATCTAATACTGTTGCTTCTGCTGCTGCTACAGGGACTGGATGTGGACCTAATTCTATCCATTATGTACTTGGTATAACAAAAGCTTATACTACTAGGGTGGGTGAAGGACCTTTCCCAACAGAATTAACTGACGATATAGGAGAGTTGCTAGGTTCAAGAGGAAAAGAATTCGGAACAGTAACAAGTAGAAAAAGAAGATGCGGATGGTTTGATGGAGTATTAGTTAGGCAAACAATTAAAATTTCTGGAATAGATGGGATAGCATTGACTAAGCTAGATGTTCTAGATGAACTTGATGAAATTAAAATGTGTGTTGAATATGAGTTGGATGGTAAAAAAATGGATTATCTTCCTGCAGCAGTTGAGGATCAATTAAAGATTAAACCTATTTACAAAACATTTCCTGGATGGAAAACGTCCACACAAGGAATTAAAGATCTTGATGCTCTACCAGAAAATGCCAAGAATTATATTGATGCTTTAGAGAATTTTATTGGCACAAAAGTATCGAGTATATCAACAAGTCCAGAACGAGAAGACACTATTCTTTTAGAAAACCCTTTTGAAGTCTAGTTTATAGGAAGTAAATTTTTAGATTTAGCTGAAATTAACATATGTTTTTGAAGCTTCTCAAATGCTTTGTTTTCTATCTGTCTAACTCTCTCCCTACTTATTTGATATTTTTTACTTAAGTTTTCTAGGGTTATAGGGTTATCCGTCAATCTTCTTGAGTTTAAAATTTCTCGCTCTCTATCATTAAGAACTTTTATAGAATCTTTTAACAAAACTTGTCTCTGTCCCATTTCTTCTTGGTATGCGAATTTAAGATCGTGATCTAACTCTTTATCTACAAGCCAATCTTGCCATTCATCTCCATCCTCTCCTACATGAGCATTTAGGGAAAATTCTTTTCCAGATAATCTTCTATTCATTGATACAACCTCATGCTCACTAACATCTAATTTATTAGCTATTTCATTTACATGTTCAGGTCTTAAGTCCCCTTCAGATTGAGGGGCAATTTGATTTTTAATTTTTTTTAAGTTAAAAAATAATTTTTTTTGCGCTGTGGTTGTTCCTATTTTTACCAAACTCCAAGATCTTAAGACATATTCTTGTATGGAAGCTCTAATCCACCACATTGCATACGTAGCTAATCTGAAACCTTTTTCAGGTTCAAATTTTTTTACAGCTTGCATTAATCCAACATTACCTTCTGAGATCATTTCATTAACAGGCAGGCCATAACCTCTGTAGCCCATTGCAATTTTTGCAACAAGTCTAAGGTGGCTAGTTACAAGTTTTTCTGCAGCTTTAACATTGCCATTTGTTCTCCAATTTTTTGCTAAAGTGTACTCTTCTTCAGCCGCCAACATAGGAAACTTTTTAATTTGCTCAAGATAAGCAGATAGACCACCTTCATTTGAAAGTGCTGGGAGATTGTTATTAATTCTAGAACTCATAAGTTGTATTTATTTAGTTAGATATTACAATATTTCAAGATCTTATTTGTTACTATTTCTAAGTAATACTAGAATATTTTCAAGTTCTTGTGGCAAAATTGAGGTAAAAGTCATCTCTTCATTGGTTTTAGGATGAATAAAGCCTAGTGTCTGAGCATGAAGAAACTGTCTATCTAATCTATAAATTAAGTTCTCCAAATTAGTATCAATATTTTTAAGTTTCTTATATTTCTTTTTATATTTACCATCACCCATAATACTATTACCCATATGAGTCATGTGAACTCTTATTTGATGTGTCCTTCCCGTTTCCAATCTACATTCAACTAAACTTAGCGTGGGTGTTTTATCGTTTTCAAAGATCTCTATAGTTTTATAATTAGTTATTGCTCTTTTACCTTTAGAGCTACTAACTTCCATCATTTGTCTATTCTTTGAGCTTCTGGTTATAAAAGTGTCAACCTTTCCAGAAGAAGGTCTAAGTTTTCCCCAAATTAAAAGTTGATAAATTCTTGTAATTGTATGCTCACTAAATTGATGAGATAGATTTTCATGTGTTATATTATTTTTTGCAATAACAATTAATCCTGACGTATCCTTATCAATTCTGTGAACAATACCAGGTCTAAGCTCATCACCAATTGTAGATAATGAATCCTTATCATAATGCATTAAAGCATTAACAATTGTTTTATCATGATTACCAGCACCAGGATGCATGATTATGCCAGCTGGTTTATTAATTACTAGCAAATCATCATCTTCATAAATAATTTCTAATTTAAAATTATAAGGTTTTAATGAGGCCTCTTTAGGCTCTGGTATTTGAAGGTTTATCTCATCACCAGCCAACACTTTTTTGGACGGACTATTAATTATCTTATTATTTATTTCTAATTTTTCTTTAAGGATTAAATTTTTAATTCTAGTTCTACTAATTGAGCCTTCTCTTTTGTTAATGAAGACATCTAACCTTAGATTATTCTCATTTTCTTCAACTATTAAAATGATGTTTTTTTCCATAAAATATAATATTAACACTATATGTGCTGCTAGCTCAACTGGATAGAGCACCAGATTTTAAACCACAAGTGACAAAATAAAACACCAAATTAACAAGATATGTATGGATAGATAAGAAGATAAAAAAATAGGATCCTAAATAGATTTTAAACTTGAAAGTTGGAGGACAACTCATACCTCTTTATCAAAATAGGAGTAGCTAATAGACTTGCATTATATGGTCTGATTTTGACAATTAAAGCTGTTTAAAAAGCTTTCTATTTAAAAAAGATAACTAAAAAAAAATACAAGATTTGGTCTATATTATCCTATATAAATAATTTACATAACACGCACTGCTAGCTCAACTGGATAGAGTATCGGATTTCGAATCCGAGGGTTGAAGGTTCGAATCCTTCGCGGTGCATGTAAAACTTTATTATAACTTTAGAATTGTTAATTTTAAAAGACAGTAATACTAATTACAAAAATTTGAAATATATCTAGGAGAAGATAAATTAATGCTTTTGTAATATGAAAGTATAATTATAAATATTTTAAAAAATTGTTTGCAAATTAATCTTACTTGTATATATAGCAAGTGTTTTTTGCTAAAAATTTTAATAAAAGAAATTTCATAGCATCTAATAATTCTGCAATATATAAGTTTTTATTTTAACAACAAACAAAGATTAATAAATATAAAAAATAAATGAAAAAATTGTTACTTGGTACCATTACTATTATCATACTAATTTTTATATATATTAGTAATTATGAATTTATTAAAAATACTAAAACATTTAACAAATTAAAAAAGACTCTCGCTTACAGTCTGTCTTCCAATGTTTCGACATTTATTAGAATAATTACCAATGTGGATGGTCATTTATTCGAACACTACAATAATGATTACAAGGTTAAATTTCTTCCAGCAACTCAATTTATAGATCTCGATATAAAAAAGATCAAACTTGATTTTTTAACAAAACATCTATGGGGATATAGGTATTCATTCGATTTAATCGAAGATTATTTAGTTATAGCAACGCCAGAGGGTCAATTTTATATTGAGAGTATAAGTAAAATTATCAATAATGACGAAGATCAAATAAATTTTAAAAAATTAAAGACAAACTTAGAAGACTTAATATTACCTGGAAATTTGCTGAAAGATGGAATTACCGACATTTTTATAAATGATAAAAAAATATATATTTTGGCACATGAAAAAAAAAATAACTGTAATACAATATATTTATATAGTGGATCATTTAATCTAAACTCAATTAACTTTGAAAATATTTTTAGCACAAAAAAAATTATAGAATGTGTGGATAAGGGTACTAGTCCAGGAAGAATACAGGCTTTAAAAGTTAACGGTGAGAAAAACCTATTAGTTAGTTTTTCAAATAAACAACAAGCAGCTGATGTTTATAAAGAAATGTCTGAATTAGAGAATGAATCAATCGAAGATTTTGGAAGTATATTATCTATAAATGAAAAAACTAAAGAATTTAAGGTATATGCGAAAGGTTTTAGAAATTCTAAGGGTCTTTATGTTGATGAAAAAGTGATAATGTCAACTGACAATGGTCCTAGAGGAGGAGATGAGATTAATAAAGTTATAGAAAATAAGCACTATGGTTGGCCCTATGCCTCTTATGGAGAAAGATATAAAAAATTTGATCGTCCAACCTATAAAAAGGATCATAAAAAATATGGTTTTCAGGAACCGGTCCATTCATTTATTTATGCACTAGGGATGGGCGAAATTATAAAACTTGATAATTCTTTTTCAGAATATTGGCAAAATAATTTTTTAGTTTCAACTCTAAACTCAAAACATTTATTACGGTTAAAATTTGATGATGAATTTAATAGAATAATTTATAATGAAAAAATTTTTATTGGAGAAAGAGTTAGAGATTTAAAATATAACTCCAAAAATAAGAAAATATTTATAGGACTTAATTCGACAGGATCATTAGGTATTATTTCAAAAAAAGAAAAATAACTATAATAAAAACTAGAAGATTCTCAGAAATTGATTTGCGAACCTTACAGAGTTCTAATAGATATGACCTTATAGGTAGGTTTCCATAAGCATATCTCCTCTTTTTCTTTAAATGCTTTATTGGATTGCAATGTGTAGTTTTTTTGGGTTAAGAATGTAAACTTTCGAATATAGGGTTTATAGACTCGATACACATGTGGAGCGCCATAAATAATTCAAACATTCAATACTTTGAGGCCCTGTTTAATCTATCGTTTATAGCTTTACCCAATCCTTTATTTGAAATCTTTTCTACAGCAATGGATTTATAGCCTCTATTTTTATCGGCTTCAGAAATAAGAAAATTTAATATTTTTTTCATTATGGTTATTTAAAATGATTTGACATTTTACTTAATAAAAAATCAATACTTATTGGTACTTTTATATTTATAGTTTGATATAATCTTTTAAGGTATAGGTGTGCTTGATATCTTCTTTTCCACCACGATAAAGAATATTTTTTCCAGTTTGACTCAAGGCCATCAGGGTTTTGACGATAATTTGTTAATCTTTTTTTTAAGATCTTATAATCTTTTATAATACGCATAGAATAAACCTGGATTCGAAAATCTATAGCCAGGTTATTGAATTTTTTGTTTTTCAAAAAACATAATTTGTTAAAAATCATATATTCTTTCTTTAAAAAACTAATTGAACTTGTTGGAAAAATTGTTGGCCAGATATGTTTGCTGTTCTTATTTTTCATAATAAATTTTTTTTGTTTACGAATGCAAGGTTCATCAAAGATAAATTTTATATTCCCTTTATTAAAAGTATAGGCAATTTCTAGAATTTTATTTTTATAAAAAAAATCATCTGAATCTAGTAAACAAATAATTTTCCCCTTAGTTTTTTTTATTAAATTTTGTATACAAAATAATTGATTTTGAGGTCCGGTTTTATATTTTCTTTTAATATTAAATATCCTTATTTTTTTATTATATCTTTTTATTATCTTGAGCGATCCATCAGTCGAATCATTATCAGCTATGCAAATTTCAAAATTTTTATAGGTTTGATTTAGGCATGATTCTAGGCAATCTTCTAAATATTTTTCTTTATTAAAATTTGTTATAATTATTGAAACTAATGGATTCATTTAATTTTGTATTTTTTCATATATGAAAATAATAGCATATTATTATTTAATATTTGTGTTAAGTTTGTGAACGCGCTTGTAGCTCAACTGGATAGAGCGCCTAACTTCGGATCAGGAGGTTCTGGGTTCGACTCCTAGCAGGCGCACCAACCTCATTTTCATTAATTCTAAAATTAATGTCTTTTACTGTTTTTTTGATTTTGATCCTTATGATAAATTTTAACTGATATGGAATTGGCCGTATGATAATTTAAAATCTTGATGCTCTTTTTAGCCTATCATTAATTGTCTGTCCAATTCCAAAATTTTTAATTTTTTCTACAGCAATTGATTTATATCCTTTTTTTTTAATTTTTCTTAAAAGAGAATATAAATTTTTTGCAGCTTCTTTTAAATTACTTTCTTTACTTAAATAAAAATAGTTAGGATGAATACTTTTATTCTTTTTTAACAAAATGAAAGCTTCATTTTCTTTTGGTTTTTTTATATTCATTCTTAATGGGATACCAGGTGAATAATGAAGTTTAGTTTGACCAGGAGCAATTTTTTTGTTTGGGTTTGTGCTTATTTCAATTTTTTTAATTAAAGCTTTTTTTATTTTGGAAACCTCTAAGCCACCCAATCTAAGTATTTTGGGTTTATTTACTAGATCAATTATAGTTGACTCAAGCCCTATATTACATTTTCCACCATCTAAAATATATTTAATTTTGTCTCCAAAATCTTCTTTAACATCTGATGCCTGCACAGCACTTAATCTTGTAGAAATATTCGCACTTGGAGCAGCCACAGGATAGTCTAATTCGTTTAATAATTTTCTAAAAATTCTATGTTTTGGAAATCTTACAGCTAAAGTATTTTTCTTATTAGTAACAAACTTTGATATTTTTGAGTCATTCTTTAAATTTAGTATGTATGTTATTGGTCCAGGAGAAAATTTTTTATAAAGTTTAAGAAAATTATCATTAATTAAACAATCTTTTTTTAAGTTATTAATATTGGAATAATGAACAATTAAAGGGTTGGATTTAGGTCTTTTCTTTATTTTATATATATCTTGAACAGCACTATCAGAATAAGCATTTGCGGCTAATCCATAAACAGTTTCAGTAGGAATGCCAATACAGTAATCTTTATCGAGGTATTTTTTTGCTTTTTTGATATTTGATTGATTAATTTTCATGTATTAATACTTACTATTATATGAAAGACAAAAATTTACCAGACGATAATAATTCCAAATCTCTTGAAGAATTAACCAGTGAAGTTAATAGTATTGTGGAATTATTAGAAAATGAAAAAAATCTAGAAAATTCTATTGACAAATATCAGAAGTTAATAAAATTAAACAATCTTATTGAAAAAAAGTTTCAAAAGAGTTCTAAAATAATAAATGAACAAACAAAACAAAAAATTAACAATATAGCTAATAAAAAAGATGAAAAATAAACTTACAAAAATAGCAAAAGATACCAATTTATTTTTAAAAAGATTTATAGATCAACAAAAGAAAACGGGGTTAATTTTACCCATGAATTACGGATTGTTTTCTGGTGGGAAAAAAATTAGATCAAAGATTATAATTGATATAGGTTCGTTGTTTAAGATTAACTATAAAACTTTGATTTCAATTGGAGCTGCTGTTGAATGCATACATGCTTATTCATTAATACATGATGACCTTCCATGCATGGATAATGATAAAGTAAGAAGAGGAAAACCATCTACTCATATCAAGTTTGGCGAATCTACAGCAGTACTAGCCGGAAACTCTCTTTTAACGATGGCATTTGAAATTTTAAGTAACTCAAATTTAAAAATAGACAACAAAGCTAAAATTTATTTAATTAATAAATTATCAGAATGTTCTGGCCATTTAGGTATAGCTGGGGGTCAATTTTTAGACTTAAGTTTTGAACATAAAAAAATTTCAAAAAAAAAAATCATTGATATGGAAATAAAAAAAACTGGAAAACTTTTTAGTTTTTGTTGTGTGGTACCAGCAATTATTAAAAATAAAAGTTTGAAAGAAATAAATTTTTTTGAGAAAATTGGATCTGATATAGGTTTATTGTTTCAAATTGCAGATGATTTGATTGATTTTAGCAGTACCTCTAAAATAGCTGGAAAAAAAACAGGAAAAGATAGAAAAAAAGGAAAAGCTACTCTAATCAGTTTACTCGGTTATAAAAATGCTATTAAATACAGCAATACAATTAAATCAAGAATTATTCGTGATTTGAACAAATATGGATCAAGTTCAAATAATATTAACGAAACTCTAAATTATATTTTAATTAGAAAAAAATGACGACAGACTATAAATTTTTAAAAGATATTAACTTTCCATCAGATATAAAAAAACTCTCAGAGACCGATTTGCAAGAACTTTCTGATGAAGTTAGAAAAGAAATGATTAATGCCGTTTCTAAGACGGGAGGCCATCTAGGCGCAGGCTTAGGTGTTGTTGAATTAACAGTTGCTCTTCATTATATATTTGATACGCCAAATGACAAACTGATTTGGGATGTGGGCCATCAAACTTATCCTCACAAAATTCTAACAGGAAGGAAATCTAAAATCAAAACTTTAAGACAGGGCAGTGGACTATCTGGATTTACTAAAAGATCTGAAAGTGAATATGATCCTTTCGGGGCCGCTCATAGTTCAACATCCATATCTTCGGCTCTAGGAATTGCAGAAGCAAATAAGTTATCTAATAAATCAAATAACGTAATTGCAGTTATCGGAGATGGAGCAATTAGTGCAGGTATGGCTTATGAAGCTATGAATAACGCAGGAGCCTCAAAAACAAAGATGATTGTTATTTTAAATGACAACGACATGTCTATTGCAAAACCAGTAGGTGCTATGAGAACTTATTTAGCAAAACTTTTAACAGGAAAAATTTATTTTAGTTTAAGAGAAACCTTTAAATTAATTGCATCTGCTTTCTCAAAAAGATTTAGTGCAAAAGCTGGAAAAGCTGAAGATTTTTTACGTTCTGCTGTAACAGGTGGTACCCTTTTTAATTCTCTAGGGTTTTATTATGTTGGTCCAATTGATGGACATGATTTGACAACTCTTTTACCAATTTTAAAAAATGCAAGAGATACAAAATATCAAGGTCCAATTATGATTCATATTAAAACTCAAAAAGGAAAAGGTTATTCTTATGCTGAAAAAGCAACAGATCATTATCATGGTGTATCAAAATTTGATGTTGAAACTGGAGAACAGATAAAAAGTGGAAATAATTTACCCGCATATACAAAAGTCTTTGCAAATACTTTAGTTAAACATGCGGAGAGAGATAGTAAAATTGTAGGAATTACAGCTGCAATGCCAGGTGGAACGGGCATGGATATTTTTGCTAAAGAGTTTCCAAAAAGAATGTTTGATGTTGGGATTGCAGAACAACATGGAGTTACTTTTGCTGCTGGATTAGCGACAGAAGGTTATAAGCCCTATGTTGCAATCTATTCAACTTTTCTACAAAGAGCATATGATCAAGTGGTTCATGATGTAGCTATTCAAAGTTTACCTGTGAGGTTTATAGTTGATAGAGCAGGCTTGGTAGGAGCTGATGGATCAACTCATGCTGGGTCATTTGATATTACTTATCTTTCTACTCTTCCTAATTTTATAGTAATGGCCCCGAGCGATGAAGCAGAACTAGTTAAAATGGTTAATACTTCGATGGATATTAACGACCAACCCAGTGCTATTAGATATCCAAGAGGAACTGGAGTTGGATTGGAATTGCCATCTATAGACGAAAAAATAGAAATAGGAAAAGGAAGGGTTATTCAAGAAGGAAAACAAGTTTGTATTTTAAGTATAGGAACAAGATTGCAAGAATGTAAAATTGCAGCAGAAGAATTAAAAAACAAAGGAGTTAATACAACAATAGTTGATGCGCGCTTTGTTAAACCTTTAGATCAGGAACTTATTTTAAAGTGTGCTAGAGAACATGAGATAATGATTACTGTAGAAGAAGGATCTATAGGAGGTTTTGGCTCTCATGTTGAAAATTTACTATCAGAGAAAGGAATATTTGATAAAGGCTTAAAATTTAGATCTATGACATTACCTGATATTTTTATAGAACAAAATAATCCCAAAAAAATGTATGATACTGCCGGCCTTAATGCATCTCAAATCTCAAAAAAAATATTAGATATTTTATTTACAAAAGAGTCGATTAAAGTAGTTAAAAATTAAATTTAAATTATTAGCTGCACTGTGCTTTGTTCATTAAGTAATGATCTAATAAAACACAATTCATCATTGCCTCACCAACAGGTACGGCACGTATACCAACACAAGGGTCATGCCTACCTTTGACTGAGATTGTAGTATTTTTTCCAAATTTATCTATAGTTTTTCTAGTTGTTAAAATAGAAGAGGTCGGTTTTACTGCAAAGGAAACTATAATTTCTTGTCCTGTTGAAATTCCACCAAGAATTCCACCTGCATTATTAGAGTCAAATTTTAACTTTTTTCCTTTTTGTGAAATTTCATCTGAGTTTTGTTCACCACTTAACTGTGCAGAACTCATTCCAGAGCCAATATTAACACCTTTAACAGCATTGATACTCATCATTGCAGAAGCAATATCCATATCTAATTTTGAATAAATTGGAGCACCCAAGCCTACAGGAATTCCTCTAGCCCTTACTTCAATCACAGCCCCACAAGAAGACCCTGATTTTCTTACGTCTAATAAATATTTTTCCCAAAGTTTTATCATGTTTTTATCCGGACAAAAAAATGGATTTTTACTAATTATTGTATCATCCCATTTGGTGGTATCGCATCCCAATATTCCTAATTGAGTAACAGCACCTAGTACTTTAAATTTTTTACCAAATTTGTTTTCTAAAACTTTTTTAGCAATTGCACCAGCCGCAACTCTTGAAGCTGTTTCTCTTGCAGAAGATCTACCACCACCACGGTAATCTCTTATTCCATATTTCTTAAAATATGTAAAATCAGCATGTCCTGGTCTAAATTTATTTTTTATATCTCCATAATCTTTTGACCTCATGTCTTGATTATAAATAATCAAAGAAATGGGTGTTCCAGTTGTTTTACCTTCAAATACTCCAGATAAAATTTTAACTTTATCATCTTCTTTTCTCTGTGTTGTAAATTTTGATTGACCAGGTTTTCTTTTATCTAATTCAACCTGAATATCATGTTCTTTTAAGTTTATATTGGGTGGACAACCATCAACAACACATCCTATTGCTGGGCCATGAGATTCCCCCCAAGTTGTGAACCGAAATTGCTTTCCAAAAGTATTAAATGACATTATCTATATTATATAGATTATTTTGTTAAAATTATGAATCAAAAAAACTCATTAGGTCTCAATAGCTGCTTTTTAGATAAAAGTGACCCAATAGACTTATTTGAAGTTTGGATGAATGAAGCACGAAAGACAGAGCCTAATGATCCAAATGCAGTAGCCTTAGGAACTTCTGATCAAAATAACTCCCCATCAATTAGGATGGTTTTATTAAAGGAATTTAATAAAGATGGCTTTATTTTTTATACTAATTTAAATAGCCAGAAAGGAAATGAGCTTAAGGATAACCCAAAAGCTGCAATGTGCTTTCATTGGAAAAGCCTTTTAAGACAAGTAAGGATAAATGGATTGGTGCAAAAAGTTTCTAAAGAAGTAGCAGATGAATATTACAATACTAGGGGCTATGAAAGTCGAATTGGAGCATGGGCTTCAAAACAGAGTTCAATTTTAAATAATAGAGAAGAACTTTTAAATTCAATAGAAAAATATAGAAAAAAATATAATAACAAAAAAGAAGTCCCAAGGCCAGATCACTGGTCAGGCTGGAATTTGGTACCCTCAAGTATAGAATTTTGGTTGGATGGAGATAGTAGAATTCATGAGAGACTTAAATATATTAAAGACAACACAGGTAAATGGACTAAATCTTTATTAAGTCCTTAGAAGTTTCTTTCTAGACTAAATGAAGTGAGACTTTCTAAAATTTTTTTCTCTTCGCTATCTTTAAATACAGTCAAAGAATTTGATGCAAGGTTAATGAAATGTTCGGCTCTTTTATAACATTCCTTAATTGTATTATATTTTTTTATAAGAGCTAAAGTAAAGTTTAAATCATCATTAGATCTAGTCTCTTGTTTAAAGATACTTTTTAATTTATTTTTTTCAATAGAGGATATATTTTGAAATAATAAAATTACAGGTAAGGTAATTTTTCCTTCAAAAAAATCTTTACCAATTTTTTTTCCAAAAATTTTTAGATCAGAATTATAGTCTAAAGTATCATCAGCAATTTGAAATGTTAGACCTAAGTTTTTTCCATAGAACTCAAGTGCTTCTTTTTCCTTTGTTTCTTTATTAGATAAGATTGCCCCAACCTTAGTCGCTGCAGAAAAAAGTTCAGCTGTTTTGGCTGTTATAATTTTAAAATAAGTTTCTTCCAGCATGTCTACTTCACCTTTATGTTGAAGTTGCAAGACTTCACCTTGAGCAATTTTTGAAGAAGTTGAGGATAAAAGTTTTAGAACCTCTAGGTTTCCATCTTCTACCATCATTTCAAAACACCTACTTAAAAGATAGTCCCCAATTAATATAGACGAATGATTTCCCCAAATTGAATTTATTGTTTTTGATCCTCTTCTTATGCTTCCAAGATCAATAACATCATCATGCATTAAAGTTGCACCATGTATCATTTCTACACAAGCAGCTAAATTAATATCTCGTCCACCTTTTGCATATCCACACAATTTAGCAGAGCCAAGAGTTAATAGGGCCCTTAACCTTTTACCACCTGTCTTTATATGATAGTCCGTCATTTTTTGAACCAAATCAACTTCACTCAAAAGTTTTGATTTAATTTTTTCCTCAACTAAAAATAATTTTTCATCAACAGAATCCTTTAGCTGAAAATAAGAATTATTTATTTGATTTCTAAGTTGAACAACAGTTCCCATAAAATTAAGTTAGTATAATTAAGTTATATATATTACTTATCAATTGACGCACCTTAATCTTCAACTATAAGTAGGCTTTATATTAAATAAATAATTCTATAAGGATTAATAATGTTCTCTTTTTTCAAAAAAAAAAAAATAATAGCCCATATCAAGCTAAATGGAGTAATTGGTAATGCTGGAAAATTTAAACAAGGCATAGATTTTGCAGGACAAGAAGAAATAATTGAAAAAGCTTTTTCTTTAAAAAAAGCAAAAGCAGTAGCGGTTACTATAAATTCTCCAGGAGGATCACCTGTTCAATCTCATTTGATTTATAAATTTATAAGAGCTCAAGCAAAAAAAAATAAAATGAAAGTTATAGTATTTGCTGAAGATGTAGCAGCATCTGGTGGATACTTGATAGCTTGCGCTGGCGACGAAATATATGCAAATTCAAGTTCAATTATCGGATCAATAGGAGTTATTTATTCATCATTTGGTTTTACTGAATTGATTAAGAAAATTGGTGTTGAAAGAAGAGTGCATACTGCTGGAAAAAATAAAAGTTCATTAGATCCATTTCAAGAAGAAAAATCAGAAGACATAGATAGACTTAAAAATATCCAATTAGACCTACATAAAGATTTTATTAAAGTTGTAGAAGAAAGTAGGGGATCTAAACTTAAAAAAGACGGTATCGAATTATTTTCAGGTGAGTTTTGGGCTGGTAGCAAAGCAAAGGAGCTCGGACTAATTGATGGCTTAGGTAACGCTAATGAAATTTTAAAAGAAAAATTTGGTGAAGACGTTGTAATCAAAAAATTTGAAAAACCTAAGGGCTGGTTTAGTAGAAAATTTTCTACCTCTACAAATCAAATGGATCAATTAGCAAGTATTTTTGAGGAAAGATCTATCTGGCAAAGATATGGATTCTAAAGAAAAAATTAAAAAACCCAAATTTCAATCTTTTCAAGATACTATTTTGAATCTTCAAAAATATTGGAGCAAGAAAGGGTGCGTAGTTCTTCAACCATACGACATGGAAGTAGGAGCAGGAACTTTTCATCCAGCAACAACCCTAAGGTCATTAGGACCTAAACCCTGGAAAGCAGCTTATGTGCAACCGTCTAGAAGACCGACAGATGGAAGGTATGGTGAAAACCCAAATAGGCTACAGCATTATTATCAATTTCAAGTTTTAATAAAACCATCCCCAGATAATATCAAAAAACTTTATTTAAATAGTTTAGCTGTAATTGGTATTGATCATAAAGAACACGATATAAGGTTTGTAGAAGATGATTGGGAGAGCCCAACATTAGGAGCTGCTGGTTTAGGTTGGGAAGTTTGGTGTGATGGAATGGAAATTTCACAATTTACATACTTCCAACAAATGGCAGGAATTGAATGTAAGCCTATTTCAGTGGAAATTACATATGGTCTCGAAAGAATTTGTATGTTCACTCAGCAAAAGAAAAATGTTTATGAGCTATTATGGAATGACGAGGATGTTAAGTATGGAGAAGTTTTTCTTCAAGCTGAAAAAGAATTTTCAGCATACAATTTTGAGCACGCCAACACAGATAATTTATTTAAGATGTTTGATATGCATGAGCTTGAAGCAAAATCATTGGTGCAAAAAAAAATTGCATTACCAGCCTATGATCAATGCTTAAAGGCGAGTCATGTATTTAATATTTTAGACGCAAGAGGAGTTATAAGTGTTGCTCAAAGAGCAGGATACATAGGCCGCATAAGAGATATTACAAAAATAGTTGCTGAAATTTGGGTAAGTAGCCAAACAGATTAATGTCAGAATTTTTTCTAGAACTGTTTAGTGAAGAGATACCAGCTAGTTTACAAAGAAATTCACGTAAAGTTTTACTAGAGAATTTCGAAAAACTTTTTGAAGAAAAACAAATTGTATTTAAAAAAAGCTCATCTTTTTCTACGCCAAATCGTCTTATAATTTTATTCGAGGGCCTACCTAATGAAATAACTCAAAAGGAAGAAGAAATAAAAGGCCCCAATGTTAATGCTCCTGGAAAGGCTATAGAAGGTTTTTTAAGATCTAATCAAATAAATAAAAATGATTTATCCAAAAAAAAAATAGAAAAAGGAGAGTTTTATTTCTTTAAAAGATCATCAAAAAAAATCAATACAATTAATTTACTTGAAGAGTACACGCCCTTAATTCTTGATAAACTACAGTGGAAAAAATCGATGAGATGGGGAGATTACAATCTTAGCTGGGCAAGGCCTTTAAAATCTATACTAGCTGTATTTGATAATAAAAGTTTAGAATTTAAATTTCATCATTTGAAATGTTCAAATACAACATTTGTAAATAAAGAATTTGAAGATATGAAGAAAATATTTAAAAATTTTAAAAGTTATAGAGAGTTCTTTGATAAATCAGGCATAACCATAAATCAAAATTTAAGAAAAGAATTTATTGTTAAAGAATTTTTAAAAATATCTAATAAAAAAAAATTTACAATTGAACTGAATAATAAACTTTTAGATGAAGTAATGGATATAGTGGAGCAACCTAATATTTTGTTATGTGAATTTGATAAAAAATTCTTAGATATTCCAAAAGAAATCCTAATAATTACCATGCAACATCACCAGAAATATTTTCCAACATTTGACAAAAAAGGTAAAATTACAAATCAATTTTTAGTTGTTGCAAACAATAAAGACACAAAAGGTTATATAAAATTAGGAAATGAAAGAGTTGTAGAAGCAAGATTAAGTGATGCACAATTTTTTTGGGAAAAAAATAAATCACAAAATTTAGTTAAACAAGTATCTAGATTGAAAACAGTGAATTATTTTAAAGGGCTTGGATCTTATTTTGATAAAATTCAAAGAATGAGAAAGTTGGGTGGAATGATTTCAGATGAATTATTAATCAGCAAAGATCAGGTAGAATTATCAGCATCAATTTGTAAAGTAGACTTAATTTCAGATATAGTTGGTGAGTTTCCTGAGCTTCAAGGAATTATGGGTGGATATTTTGCTGAAGCCCAGGGCTTTGACAAAGAAATTGCATTAGCAGTAAGTGAGCATTATCTTCCAACCCGTATAGATAGCAAAACCCCAAAAAAACCTTTTAGTATTGCCTTAGCACTAACAGATAAGATTGATACGTTGGTGGGGTTTTTTGGGATTAATCAAAAACCTACTAGCTCAAAAGATCCTTATGCACTTAGAAGGTCAGCTTTAGGTATTATAAAATTATTAATAGATAATAATAAAGAATTTAAAATTAAAGATCTCATTAGTTATTCAGCGTCTTTACACAAAGACCAAGGATTTGAACTCTTAAATCAAGAATTTCAAAAAGAATTAAGTAATTTTTTAATGGAAAGATTAAAATACTACATGAAGGAAAAAAAAATCAGAGCAGACATTACCAAGGCCAGTATTAATTCATATGGAGTAAATCATATGAATAAAATCTATAAAAAAGCTGTAACTTTGAATAATTTAATAAATGATCCAATAGGAGAGGATATAATTACAAGTTACAAAAGAGCAACCAATATATTAGATAGCGAATTAAAAAATAGTGACTATAAATTATCAAATACAACTGACCCTGGTATTTTTAAAAATGATTATGAGAAAAATTTATTAAAAAAGATTAACGAATTAAGAAAATACTTCACAAATATAAATAAAGATGAAGATTATATAGAATCCCTTACAAATCTAGCAGGTGCAAAAAAAGTGATTTTTGATTTTTTTGATAATGTCAAAGTCAACGATGAAGACAAAAATATTAAAAAAAACAGATTGGAACTTTTACAAATGTTATGTAGAACCTTTGATAATTACGTAAACTTTTCAAATATTGAGATAAAATAGTGAATAAACTAATTTTAAATTTTAGATCTAAAGAGTTAAAAAAAATAAAAAACCAAAAAAATTTTTTAGGTGGCAAAGGAGCCAACCTTTCTGAAATGGGCAGAATAGGATTGCCTGTTCCTCCAGGGTTTACTATCTCAACAAAAGTATGTGATTTATTTTACAAAGATAAAAAAAAATTAAATTTAAAAATAGTTAATATCATTAAAAAAGAATTAAAAACCATTGAAAAAGAAGTTGGAAAAAAATTTGGTGATTTAAAAAACCCGTTATTATTATCTGTTAGATCTGGTGCAAGAGTTTCTATGCCTGGAATGATGGATACAATATTAAACTTAGGTTTAAATGATAAAACAGTAATTGCACTTGCAAACAAAACTTCTAACATGAGATTTGCCAATGATAGCTACAGAAGATTTATTCAAATGTATGGAAATGTTGTAATGGGAGTTAAAGGTTACCATTTTGAAGAATTGATAGAAAATTATAAACTAACTAAAGGTGTTCTTCTAGACACTGATTTAGATGCGGACGATTGGGAAGGATTAATAAATGATTTTAAAAAGGTTGTTAAAGATCAGACTAAAAAAGAATTTCCTCAGAATGTCCATGATCAATTATTAGGTGCAATTAGTGCAGTATTTTTATCTTGGGAAAGCAATAGAGCTAAAGTTTATAGAAAATTAAATCAAATTCCTGCTGAGTGGGGAACTGCTGTTAATGTTCAGTCCATGGTATTTGGTAATATGGGAGATGATTGTGCAACAGGAGTTGTGTTTACAAGAAATCCATCTGACGGTGTTAATGAAGTTTATGGTGAGTACTTAATTAATGCACAGGGTGAAGATGTTGTGGCTGGAACAAGAACCCCTCAATACATAACAAAAAAAGCTAGAATAGATGCAAAAGCAAAAGAAGCGTCAATGGAAGAATCTATGCCAAAAGTTTTTAAACAACTAGATAAAATTTTAAAAGTTTTAGAAAAACATTATAAAGATATGCAAGATGTAGAATTTACAGTTGAAAATAATAAATTGTGGATGCTACAGACAAGATCTGGCAAAAGAACTTCAAAATCTGCAGTTAGAATTGCAGTAGATATGGTTAAAGAAAAATTAATTTCAAAGAAAGAAGCAGTAATGAGGATAGATCCAGCTTCTTTAGATACTTTATTACACCCAACATTGGATGAAAAAAGTACAGTAAATGTTATAGCAAGTGGGTTGCCGGCCTCTCCAGGAGCCGCAAGTGGTAAAGTTGTTTTTTCATCAGAAGAAGCTGAAAGATTAAATAATGTGATGCAAGATACTATTTTAGTTAGAGTTGAAACATCTCCAGAAGATATTCATGGAATGCATGCAGCTAAAGGAATATTAACTGCAAGAGGTGGAATGACTAGCCATGCAGCAGTTGTTGCAAGAGGAATGGGAAGACCATGCGTTTCTGGCTCTAGCGAAATTGATATTAATTATGAGGCTAAAACTTTTAAAACATCATCTATAGAAGTTAAAGAAGGAGATATTATTACAATTGATGGTTCAACTGGGAGAATCATTTTAGGAGAAGTGGAAACAGTTAAACCTGAAATTTCTGGAGATTTTTCAAAGTTAATGAGTTGGGCTGATACTTTTAGAAAATTAAAAGTTAGAACTAACTCTGAAACCCCGTTAGATACAAAAATAGCAAGAGATTTTGGTGCAGAGGGTATTGGTCTTTGTAGAACAGAACATATGTTTTTTGATGAAGAAAGAATTTTATCAGTAAGAGAGATGATTTTATCAAAAACAAAAGAAGACAGAGGTAAAGCCTTAGAAAAACTCTTACCACATCAAAGAAAAGATTTTATTGAAATATTTAAGATCATGAATGGTCTGCCTGTTACGGTTAGACTATTAGATCCACCATTACATGAATTTCTTCCTAAAACTGAAAAAGAAATTAATGATGTTGCAAAAGTTGTGGGTCTTCCTTTAAAAGAAATTCAATCTAGAATTAATGAATTGCATGAACAAAACCCAATGTTAGGTCATAGAGGCTGTAGATTAGGGATTTCATTTCCAGAAATTTATGAAATGCAATGTAGAGCAATTTTTGAAGCTCTATCTGAACATAAGATAAAAAAGATTAAATCAGCATTCCCTGAAATTATGATTCCATTAGTTTCAACAGAAGCTGAGATTAGAATAATGAAGGACTTAGTAGTTAGAGTTGCAAAAGAAGTTCAAAAAGAAAAAAAAGTTAAAATTGACTATTTAGTTGGAACAATGATTGAGTTACCAAGAGCGGCTATTAAAGCAGATGATTTAGCAAAACATGCAGAATTTTTTAGCTTTGGTACTAACGATTTAACTCAAACAACATTTGGCTTAAGCAGAGATGATAGTGGAAAATTTTTAAATGATTATCTTGAAAATAAGATATTTTCTATAGATCCGTTCATTTCAATTGATGATGGAGTTGGTGATTTAATAGAAATTGCAGTTGAAAAAGGAAAGAAACAAAACAAAAAAATTAAACTTGGAATTTGTGGTGAACATGGTGGTGATCCCAAAAGTATTCATTTTTGTGCAAATGCAGGTTTGGATTATGTTTCTTGTTCACCATACAGGGTTCCGATTGCAAGATTGGCTGCAGCTCAAGCTGAATTGTTTAAAAAAAATTAAATCTCTAATTTAAAATCAATAGCTTGCACGCTATGAGTTATACTACCAATAGAAATTCTATCAACACCTGTTGCTGCAATTTTCTTAACAGATTTTAAATTAACATTACCAGAAGCCTCAGTTTCGTAATATTTTTTGGCCATTTTAACTCCACTATTTAGTGCTTTAATACTCATGTTATCAAACAAGACTGTATTAAACTTTAAACCTATTATTTTTTTAAGTTGATTTAAATTATCAACCTCTACTGTGATTTTTCTTCCCTTTTTACTTTTGATTGCAAGAGATACCAAAGTATAGATGTCAGAACTTGCTATATGATTATCTTTAATTAAGAACTCATCACTTAAGTTAAACCTGTGGTTAGTGCCGCCGCCTAGTTTGACAGCATATTTTTGTATTACTCTTAAAGTGGGAATTGTTTTTCTAGTACAGCAAATTTTACACTTTTTATTAACCAGCTTAACAAATTGATTGGTTTTAGTAGCAATCCCTGAGATATGGCTCATAAAATTTAAAGCAACTCTTTCACCAATTAGAATATTTTCAGCTTTACCCTCAATTGTTGCTATTACATCATTTTTATTAACCAAGGAGCCTTCTTTTTTTTTAATAATAAATTTAATCTTACTATCTATTAATTTAAACGTTTGTTTTGCAAATTCTAATCCAGCTATTATAGCTTGTTGGTTAGAAATTAATTTAGCTTTTATTATCTTGCTATTTTCAACTAAGCTTGAAGTAACATCACCAGAAGGGTATAGATCTTCATTTAAAGCGAGCTTTACAACATTCTTGATATAATAATTACTTAATTTAATTTGAGACACTTTTATTATCTGCCAATCGCAACCATTCTTTCAACGGGAATTCTTGCTTTTTCTATTGTTTCTTTATCCATTATGATTTCACCAGTTTCATTTTCTAGGCAATCTAAAATTTTTGGTAATGTAATTTTTTTCATATGAGGACAAAGGTTACATGGTCTAATAAATTCTACATTTGGATTTTCTACTTGAATATTATCACTCATTGAACATTCAGTAACCATCATAACTTTTTTAGGTTGATTGTCCTTAACATATTTAATCATTCCACCAGTTGACCCAGCAAAGTCACTTGCTTTGATTACGTCAGGCGGACATTCTGGATGAGCTATTATTTTAATACCAGGATTTTTTGCTCTTATATCGTGTATTTCTTCTTCAGTGAATTGGTCATGAACCATACAAATACCTTTCCAAGCAATAATTTCAACATCAGTTTGAGAAGCAACGTATTTTGCTAAGTAATCATCTGGTAAAAAAATAACTTTTTTAACTCCAAGAGATTCTACAATTTTAACCGCATTTGCAGATGTGCAGCAAATATCTGTTTCAGCTTTTACATCCGCTGAAGTATTTACATACGAGACAACTGGTACACCTGG
>Ga0307986_10000952_pt1 | contig 21394 bp, 24 predicted proteins | sample EllFjometageno82_FD_203170 | JGI IMG/M metagenome (GOLD analysis project Ga0307986, IMG submission 203170) | Marine microbial communities from Ellis Fjord, Antarctic Ocean - #82 | ecosystem: Environmental > Aquatic > Marine > Unclassified | place: Southern Ocean | collected 2014-10-09
ACGAATTTAAAAAAGAAACACAACTAGATAGTACGGAACAAGAACTAGCAGAGGCAGAAACTGAAACAGACAATATAGAGCAAGAACCGACACAAGAAGAATCTAAAAAAGATAATTTAGAGCAAGAACAAACACAAGAAGAATCTAAAATAGATAATTTAGAGCAAGATCAAACGCAAGAAGAATCTAAAATAGATAATTTAGAGCAAAAACCTGTCGACGAAGATGATAATAGCAACAAACAATAAAATATTTAATTAACTATCTAATTCTTAGCAAGCATGACATGGTAACTTTTTTAGATATTATCTAATAAGGTATAATCCTTTATTTTAGCAAATATTTTCAAAATTTTTAAATAATAAGCTAACAAACACATAGTTTGTGGATCTTTTTATTGCCCTATTTAACATGAACAACAAAAATTTATCAATAAATAAGACCGACATATTTGAACATATCTCTCAAAATATAGTTTCCTTTCCTAAAAATAAGATACCCTATAACCTAATTAATAAATCAATCGAAATAGTTATCGTCCCAAAATCTAAAGATTTAAAGAGCAATCAAGCTAATGTTGGAATTGTTTTAGATGAATTATTAATTTGTAAAATATTATCTAAACACTACCAAAAAGTTTTAATTACAAATATCAAAACAAAAAAAGACTTAACAAAACTAGCTCTACGTAAACCAGATTTAGTTTTTTCTGGTGTTAAATATTTTTATTTCAAAAATAAAAAAATTTGGTTAAATGACTATTTGGAGCTTAATGATATTTTATATATAGCATCGAATAAATCATCATTACTAAAAGAAAGTAATAAAAGTAGAGCAAAAAAGATTATGCAGAAATCAAATATTGCCACAGCAGACTTTTTTACAACTGGACCAGGTGAGCATAAAACCAAAAAAACTATACCAATATCGTTTCCTCTTTTTGTTAAGCCAATCACCGGAGGTGATAGCAGAGGTATAGATAGAAACTCAATAGTTCATAATTTTACAAGTTATAAAAAAAAAGTATTAGAAGTTAAGAATAATCAACACTCACGTTGTTTAGTTGAAAAATATTTATCTGGAAGAGAATATAGCGTAGGAATATTTAAAGATAATATTACAGGTTTGATTGAAGCCATGCCTGTAGAAATTATAGTAAAAAAAAATATAAATGGACATCATATTTTAGATTTTGATATCAAGAGAAACGATGAAGAAGAAGTTTTGGCTGTATTAAATCTAGAAATTTTTGATTTACTGTCAGTACTTGCAAAAAAATCTTTCATGGCTTTAAAAGGAAAATCTTTTGGAAGAATTGATTTTAAACTAGATCATTTGGGTAAACCTCATTTTATAGAAGCAAACTTAATGCCAGGTATTAGAAAAGGTTATTTTTATAGATCTTGTTTGATAAATCTTAACATTTCTTATGAAGAAATGATTTTAAAGATAACTGCTAACGGGCTTCATTAACTCTAGTTTTTTTAAGGTAATTCCAACTGTATTTTACTTATTTTTTTTGTGGTAAATTAAAGATCGAAAAAGTTTTATATGCAACTTTGTAAAGTAAATGAAAATTAAGGAAAAACATAAAGATTTAAAAAAAAAAGTTAATATTGCTGAAAAAGAAAGAAACTTGAAAAGAGGGCAGAAAAGTTGGCACGATCTAAGAACACTAAAAAAACTTAAGTTAAATGCAAAAGATAAGTTGATAAAAAAATAAATCTTTTTAATGCTATCAGTTTTTATAAACTAATAATTTTTTTAATTATTTTTAATGAATTTTTTCATTATTAATTCTGTTTTCATTTTCAAGTATATTGTCCAGCCACAAAACCTGATGACCAAGCCCATTGAAAATTGTAACCACCTAAATGACCAGTAACATCTACTACCTCTCCAATAAAAAATAAACCAGGATTTTTTAATGACATCATCGTTTTTGAGGAAATTTCATCAGTATCTACACCTCCCAGTGTAACCTCTGCAGTTCTGTAACCCTCAGATCCTGTGGGAATCACAACCCATGTATTAATAGAATTACTTAACTGTTTTAAAATTTTATTAGATAACTCACTTATGTTGCCGTCAATATTATTTTCTTTGCAAATTATATAAGTTAATCTCTTAGGAATAATTTCTGAAATTATAGTATTGATATTTTGTTTAGGATTTAATTTTTTTTTATTTATTAAAAAACTAAAAATATCTATTTTTGGGGAAAGATTAACCCTAATACTGCTACCTTGCTTCCAGTAAGAAGAAATTTGTAATATTGATGGTCCACTTAGTCCTCTGTGTGTAAACAACATCCCTTCTTCAAAAAAAGTTTTATTGAATGAAACAATTGCTCCTAGAGATAAGCCACTAAGTTCCTCACACATAGAGAGTATTTTTTCACTAAAAGTCAAAGGAACTAAAGCGGGTAATGGGTTAACAATTTTTAAATTAAATTTTTTAGCAATTTCGTATCCAAATTTACTTGCACCAATTTTAGGAACAGACAAACCACCTGTGGCTATAACCAATGAATCGCAAAGATATTTATCAGATTGAATTGAAATAACATATTGACCATTTACACTAGCAACATCTTCGATAATCATATTCTTTTTTAAAATGACGCCTGCTATTTGACATTCTATAAGCAACATATCAATTATTTGCTGTGCGCTTTCATCGCAAAAAAGTTGACCAAGTTTTTTCTCATGAAATTTAATGTTATGTTTTTTAATCAATTTTATAAAATCATTCTGGGTGTATTGGTTTAAAGCAGATATTATAAATTTAGGATTTTTTGAAATAAATTTATCTTGATGGGTATTTATATTAGTGAAGTTACATCTACCACCACCTGATATACGAATTTTTTCTCCTATTTTTTTTGAATGCTCTAACAGAAGAACTTTTCTTCCTCTTTTGCCAGACTCAATAGCGCTCATTAATCCCGCAGCACCTGCTCCAACTATAATAACGTCGTAATTATGTATCATAAATTAATTATAATAATTATTAAAGAAGGAGTGTCATGTTGTTAGGTGAAAAAATGTTAGCAATATTTAAAACAACAAATGAGAAATTAAAAGAGCTGTACCTGTAACTCTAAAAATATTTTTTAATATAAACCATACTTTTACTTGTTTATCATCATTTTGATTTTTGTATAATTTTTCAATTCTCCAGCTAATTAAGGAGGCAATATATGAATAGATCGAATAAGCTAAGTAGCCTGTCATTTAATAGTTATATATTAATTATATCATTTTCGCTCAAATATTATTTTTATCAAATAAACAGGGATTCCCAAAAACCATAAAACTATTAATTTTTCGAATATATTTAATGATAAATAGAAAACACCTAAAGTCCCATCCCAAAATGAAAATTTAACTGCCCATTCTAAAAATATTAACGATATAATCAAAAATAAAAAAGTAATAAGTCCACAGAAAGCAATTGTCTGAATTTTATTAATATATTTCTTCATTTATATTTAGATTTCTAAAAGTAGTTCTTCCCACCTTTTAAATATGCGCATTTTTCACAAGTTGGCACAATATCAGGTGGATTATCTAAATTAAGGACTTCTTTCATTTCAGTTAACTTACCTTCTATCCATGAAGTATCCACCCTGTATGGAACAAGAGTGCTCTTAAAATCCATTTTATTTTCAAACTTATTATTAGTTTTTTCACCATTGCAGACATAAAAATAAGATATATTAGAAACTTCAAAATTCATTTTTCTTAAAATATGAACGTAGATATCCATCTGTAGCTTATAACTTAAATGCCATTCACTATTTAAATAAGACTGTGTTTTTACAGGATAACTTGTAGATTGAGCCTTGTAATCTACTACGATTAGTTTTTTTTCTTTAAGATCAAACCAAATATCATCTATACCACCGTGGATTATTAAATTTGTTTTTTTATCTAAATATGAAATTCCACCTTTCAAAGAGTTTCTCCATATATCTAAATCCTTGTGCTGAAAAGGAACAAAGTCTAAATTGTGTCTAACCATCATAGGATGTGGCTTTTGCTTACTTCTATACTGATCGAATTCTTTCTTTAAAAGTTCATCCACAGTACTGTTTAATGCCCAACCTGGCATAGACGGTTCCTTTAATCCCACAACACGATCCAAGTAAAAACATCTTTTACAGCTTAGAAAATTACTTAATTTAGATCTACTAATTTTAAATGGAGTGTCCAATTTTTTATTGTAAAATGAACTTTTTCTAATTCTAAATGAGGTAGCTTCTTTCATTAATTACATTTTTTTAATCTCTTAACAACTTCGTTTTTATCAAGAGATAGAATTACATCGTATATACCTGGTCCAAATCTAGAACCTGTTAATCCAATTCTCAATGGTTGGCCAACTCCTTTAAAATTAGTCTGGTACTTTTCAATTAATAATTTAATTAATGGCTCTAAATTTTCTTTATTTGGAGAAGATATTTTTTCAAAATTAGATATAAAGTCTTTTATTATTAATTTAGATTGATCATCCAATAGTTTTTGATCTTCGTCACCAATTTTTACCTCATCTTTTATTATGTACTGAGCGTTATTAAAGATATCTTCTAGTGTTTTTGCTTTATTTTTTAAAAAAATAATACATTTTATAAGAATAGAATCTTTTGAAGCATCAAAAGGCTTCTTATATTTTGAAACGTATTCCTTAAATAATTTAAACAAATCCTTTTCATCGATTGTTTTAATGTAAGTTTCATTCATTGAAAGTATTCTAGACATATCTAATTTTGAAGGCGATTTCCCAACCCCATTTAAGTTAAATAAATCAATACTTTCTTGTTTAGTAAATATTTCCTTATCTTTGTGAGACCAACCTAATCTGAGTAAATAGTTTCTTAATGCATCAGGCATAATCCCTATTTTCTTGTAGTCTTCTAACGTAGAGGCGTTATCTCTTTTAGATAATTTTTTACCTTTATCACTGTGAATTAATGGTATGTGAGCAAAGTTTGGAACCACCCAGTCCATAGCTTCGTAGATTTGTTTTTGCTTAAAAGAATTTATCATGTGATCGTCACCTCTAATAACATGTGAAATTTTCATTTCATGATCATCAACAGTTACTGATAACTGGTATGTAGGTGTTTTATCTTTTCTTAAGATTACAAAATCTTCTATTGTTGAATTTGAAATATTTTTATCACCTTGAACTAGATCTTTGATTAAAGCTGATCCTGAAATTTTACTTTTAAATCTTAAAACAGAAGGTTTATTTATTTTATCTTTTAGCTCTCTACATTTACGGTTGTAAACAAAAGGCAAGCTTTTTTTTTTAGCTAAAGTTTTTTGTTCTTCAAGTTCTTCAGATGTACAATAGCAGTGGTAGGCAAAACTTTTTTCAAACAGTTCATCTGCTATCGCTACATGTTTGCTTATATTTTTTGATTGCACATATTCTTCGCCATCATGTTCAATACCCAACCAAGATAATGAACTTATTATTTGATTTTTGAATTCATCATTCGATCTTTCTTTATCCGTATCTTCAATTCGTAAATAATATTTTCCATTATTTTTTTTAGCTAACAACCAGTTAAATAAAGCTGTTCTAACACCACCAATATGAAGAGGCCCAGTAGGAGAGGGCGCAAACCTACAAACAAAACTCATCTTATCTAACTAGACTATTTTAGTGGAAGTTTCTATACAAAGAAACTAATTTTCCTTGAATCTTTATTCTAGATGCAGCATATATTTTAGTACCATAGTTTTTATTTGCCGCTTCAAGCGCAATCGTATTGCCTTTTTTTCTAACTCTTTTTAAAGTAGCCTCTTGGTCGTCAATCAAAACAACAGCTATTTTTCCACTGTCAACATTACTAGTTTTTTTAACTATCACAGTATCACCGTCATTAATTCCTGCTTCGATCATAGAGTCGCCTTTAACTTTAAGACCGTAGTGCTCACCGTTGTTTTGTAAGTTTTCTGGTAATGAAACCCTATCAACTTCTTGTTGTATTGCTTCGATAGGCGTCCCGGCAGCAATGCTTCCTAGAACTGAAATTTCACTTTCTGTATTAGGTGTTGTATCTAAACCACCTTTAATTACACTTGGAGTAAATGTATTAAAAATATCATTTGCGCTTGCGTTCTCAGGCAGCTTAACAACCTCTAGTGCTCTTGCTTTGTGTGCCAGTCTTCTAATGAATCCTCTTTCTTCAAGAGCTGAAATAAGACGATGGATGCCCGATTTCGACTTTAGGTTGAGCGATTCTTTCATTTCCTCATAAGAAGGAGAGATGCCTGAAGTTCTAATTTTTTTATTTATATAAAGTAATAAATTTTTTTGTTTTTTTGTAAGCATAAGAACAAAACCTGTACATCTATGTTCTACAAAAGTTCTTTTTTAAAATCAATGGCTAATTAATGGCTATTTTAAAGGTTAATAGAAAGTATTTCTTTAATTAACTTCCCAGTTTCGCCGCTAGAGAGAAGTGATTCACCTATCAGGAAATTCTTTATGCCAGTTTTATCGTAAATATATTGAGCATCTATTTTGTTTTTTATTCCACTTTCAGAAACCAATGGACTTTTATGTGAAACTAATTTTTTATGCATTTTTACTGAATTATCTAAAGATATTTCTAAATTTTTAAGATCTCGATTGTTAATACCAATTATAGCCTTTTCATATTTGAGAGCATACTCAGCTTCTTCTTCATTGTGGATTTCTACGATCACACTTAACTTGTTTTTTAGAGCTTCTTCATAAATTTCATCGGATTGTTTTCTAGATAAAGCTGACAGTATAATTAAAATACAATCACATCCAAAACTTTTAGAATAAGAAACTTGATAGGGGTCAATAAAAAAATCTTTAGCAAGAATTGGAATTTTAATTTTTTTTTTTATCTCTTCAATGTAGTTTAAATTACCTAAAAAAAATTTTTCTTCAGTTAACACAGATAGACATGTAGCACCATTATTTGAATATATTTCTGCAATTTTAATATGATCAAATTTTTTTACTATAACTCCTGCAGATGGACTTGATTTTTTAATTTCTGCAATTAAAGAAACACAATTTTCCCGTTCTTGATCTATTAAAGTTTTTTTGAAATCTAAAAAGTTATCTATAGATTTAATCTTTTGATCGATAAAAGTTAAAGAATTTTTTTTTTTTACCTCTATAAGATCCTCTTTTTTTTGATTAACAATTTTTTCTAAAATATTTTGCATTAAATAGCTTGAATTTTTTGTAAATGATCAAAAACTTTTCCTGATTTTAAATGCTGTTTTACAAAATTGTAAGAATTTTTAAAGTTTTTTTGTTTATTGGCAACAATTAAACCAGCGGAGGCGTTTAATGCGACTGCATCAGAAAATTCATTATCTTCACCTTTATATATATCAATTATTTTTTGAGCATTGTAGTCGGCATTTTTACCTTTTAAATTTTCTTTATTTTTATTTGAAACACCTAATTCACTCGGGTTAACTGTAAAGTCTTTTATTGTATTATTATTAAGTTCTATTATTTTAGTTTTTACAAAAGGAGAAATTTCATCCATTCCATCTTCACTGTGTACAATCATTGCATTTTCAACCTTATTTTCTTTTAAGGCTTCAGCAAATGGGATCATCCATTTTTCATCAAAGACGCCAACCACTTGTTTTCTAACTTGCGCCGGACTGCTCAAAGGTCCAATTAAATTAAAAATTGTTTTTTTTGCAATTTTCTTTCTAGCACCAGCCACATATTTCATTGCTTGATGGTAATTAGGGGCAAACATAAATGCAAAATTAACTTTTTCTATTGATCTTTCAACCTCATCAGACTTTAAATTTATTTTAATTTTTAAAGCTTCTAAAACATCCGCCGAACCACAGTTAGATGAAACTGCTTTATTTCCATGCTTTGCGACTTTTAATCCCATACTTGCTAATACAATCGCAGCAGCTGTTGATATGTTTAGAGAGTTTTTTCCATCGCCTCCTGTTCCACATGTGTCAATAGTACCGGCAGGGGCTTTTACAGCAGTTGCTTTAGACCTCATCACAAAAATTCCGCCTGCTAACTCATCTTTTGTTTCTCCTTTTTTAGAAAGAGACTCAAGAATTTTAACAATATTTACTTCGTCATAATTACCTTCCATAATATTTGAAAAGAGAGCTTTACTCTCTTCGAAAGAAAGGTTTTCCCTAGATTCTAATTTCTTAATAAAGTCTGTCATGTTATCTAAAGTTTTATATAATTCTTAATTAATTGCATTCCAATTTTGGTACTTATACTTTCAGGATGAAATTGGAAACCGTATAAATCATATTTGTTGTGCTTAATACCCATTATTGTTTTATTTTTTGTTTCTGCGGTAATGCCCAAGCAGTCAGGAAACATTTTCCTGTCAATTATAAGACTATGATATCTAGTGGCATCAAAAGGTGAGATAATATTTTTAAATATCACATTTTCTTTAAAATAGATTTTACTCACCTTCCCGTGCATTAGTTTTTTTGCTCTTACTATACTAGCACCAAAAGCCTGTCCTATAATTTGATGACCTAAACAAACACCTAAAATTGAAAAATCTTTATGAAGGTCTTTAACAATTTCAAGACAGTTTCCAGCTTGAGATGGATTACCAGGTCCTGGAGATATAACAATTTTTTTATACTTGCTTCTAATAATATCTTTAGATTTTATCTTGTCATTACGAATGACATCAACTTTACAATTGAATTTTGAAATGTAGTGAAATAAATTATATGTAAAACTATCGTAATTATCTATAAGGAGTACTTTCATTTAGTCTACCGCTTTCATTAGTGCTTTAGCTTTATTTACGGTTTCTTGATATTCTTTTTCCGGAACACTATCTGCAACAATACCAGCTCCTGACTGAACATAAAATTTATCATTTTTAATTAAAGCCGTTCTCAAGGTAATACAAGTGTCAAATTCCTTGCTAGATGTGAAATACCCTATGCCTCCTGCGTAAAGTTTTCTTTTATTTTTTTCTAGTTCGTCAATAATCTCCATGGCTCTAATTTTTGGTGCACCACTTACAGTTCCTGCAGGAAATCCAGAAAGCAAAGCTTCAAACATTGAATTTCTATTATCAAATTCTCCTTCTACGTTTGAAACAATGTGCATAACATGAGAATATTTCTCTACATTGAAACTCTCTGTGACATTAACGGTATTAACTTTTGATACTTTGCCAACATCATTTCTACCTAAATCAAGCAACATTAAATGTTCTGCTAGTTCTTTTTTATCTCTTAAAAGTTCATTTTTATATTTTAAGTCTTGGGCTTTTGTGCTTCCTCTAGGCCTCGTGCCTGCTATGGGTCGGATAGTTATCTTGTCATCTCTCAATCTGACCAAAATTTCTGGACTACTACCAAGAATTTTAAAATCTTCAAAATTAAAATAAAACATAAATGGAGAAGGGTTTGATAATCTTAAGTAATTATAAATTTCAAGAGGCGTTTTGTTTATTTTTCTTTCGAATCTTTGACTTAGAACTACCTGAAATATATCTCCTTTAGAAATATATTTTTTTACTTTTTTTATATAATTTTTAAATTGTTTTTTTGAAACGTTACTTTTAATTTTATTTTTATTTTTTATATGGTTAAATTTTATAGGTAATTTTATATTGCTGTAATCTTCAAAAGTTTCAAATTTTTTTTTAATAGATTGATATTTTTCAAAGTAATCTTTAATTTTTGTCTCAGCATAAATATTTTCAACAAAAAAAATTTTCTTTTTTAAATTATCATAAATTATTAGATTTTTAGGCCTAGATAATCTCACATCAGGTATTTTAAGGTCATCAATACATCTATCTGGTATTTTTTCTACATATCTAATAACGTCATACGAAAAATATCCAACTAACATCGATGCCATTTTAGGAACCCCTTTAGGTATCTTGAAGTTAAAATTATGAATTAAACCATTTAAAAAATTTAAAGGTTTTTGTTTTATTATTCTTTTCTTACCTTCAAATTTTTCAGTAATAATATTTTTATTTATATCCCATATTTTATCTGGGTTAAGCCCCACAATTGTATATCTACCTCTAATTGTTCCTTTTTCAACAGATTCAAATATAAAACTATTTTTTTCAACTAGTAAAAAATTAAATATATTTTCAACTTGCTTGTAGTCCTTACAAATTTTAACTTTATAGATTAGTTGATTTTTTTTTAACTTATGATTTTTTTTAAAAGAATTAAAACTAATATTTAGTTTCATTACAGAGTATTTTTAATACGACTTAAAACTTTTTGATTTATTTCAACATCATACTCGTCGTTAATGGTTCTATCAAAAGTATTATATATTTGGTTTGCTAGACTAAGTTTTGCTTTAGATTTGTACTTCTCATAATCTTTTATATCTTTTTTAAATATTAATTTTTTAGTTTTTTCTGAAAAAATTATATAATTTTTGCTCAGAGTACTGTTAGTAACTAGCTGGAATTCACCATCTGTAATTTTAAAAATTTCTTTTATTATATTACTGGTAAAAATCGTTTCATCTTTAATATTTGTAAGAATGACTTTTTTAATTTCTATAGAATTATCTTTTCCAATTTTATTAAACTGTTCATTTTTAAACTTTCCTTCAGACATTTCTTTTACAATTTTTGTATTATTTTCTATAGTATGTTTTATTCTTAATTGTGAAATTATTGCTTTTCTAATTTCCACATCATCTAAAGACCTATTTATTTTTTCAGCTGTAGAAATTTCGCTTAAATAATATTTATTATTAATATTTATCAGTTCCGGTTTATTTGTTTTAACTATGTTAAACATTTTTTTAAAAAGAACGTCATTAACTTTTATTATATCTTTCCCAGATTTATTTTTTTTAAGTCGATTAGTTTCACTTATAGTAGTCAGTGCAAGATTAAACATTTTTACAAAATCACTCATTTTACTACCATCTAAGATAGCATTTTCAACTTCATCAATTTTTTCAAAATAAGTTTCATTATATTTTTTCTGCCCAGTTAAATTATTTGGTAAAAGTTCTGTAAAATTTATTTTTTTGAATTCTTGTACAAAAAAAGCTTTATTAGTTTCATATGTTTTTTTTATATCTTTATCCTTAACTTGAAAATTTTTATATAATTTATCTAAATCCAGATATTGAATTTCTTTTATCTGGTTTTCACTCTCAAATTCTTTTTTGATTAACGCCTCAGGCAAGAGAATGCCTTGAGATAAAAAAGTTAATAACTGTCTTTTTTTTTCTTGCTCTGCAATATTTTGTTCAAAAAGTGGAGCGCTTATCCCACTTTCTAGTAAAAACTTTTCATATTTAGTTCTAGAAAATTTACTATCTTCTAGAAAAGTTTCGTCCGTAGTTATAATTTCCCTAAGTGACTGATTACTCAAATTAATTCCTTGATCTTTTATTTCGAGGGAAATAATTTTTTTACCAATATAGTCTGATAAAATTTTATCTAATAAATCAGTTTTACCTAAATTTTTTCTTTGCTCTTCGTTTAAGCCAAGTCTATTAACGTATTCAACAAAACGTTGTGCACTTATCTTCTCAGAGTCTATTGTTGCTAAAATATTTTGATTTCCACCTCTGAAAACATCTCCCATACCCCAAAACAGAAATGGTAAAATAATTATGACTATTAGAACTTTAGCCAAAAAAGATGTTGTAATTTTTCTTATTGATGTAAGCATTTTTTTAATCTATTAGAACATTATATTTTCATCACATATAGATTAAAACATTAAATATGGCAAATAACATAAAGTATTTTATTGGGAACTGGAAGATGTTTGGAGTTCCTAAATCGATTACTATTCTTAATAAAATAAATAGATTTATTAAATCTGATAAAAAATTTAACAAGAAATACAAAACTGTTATTACACCGCCATATACACTAATCCAAACTTATGCAAAGCAGCTATCAAATCAAAAAATTTCTATTGGTGCTCAAAATTGTTATCATAAGGATAATTTTGGCGCTAATACAGGATCTATAAGCTCATTAATGATCAAAAGTATCGGGGCACAATACGTCATTGTAGGACATTCAGACAATCGCTCTGAAGGTGATACTGATGCAATGCTCAAAAGTAAAGTTGAGAACTCACTAAACAATAAATTGAAAGTTGTTTTTTGTATAGGTGAAAATAAAATAGATAAAAAGAAAAATAGAACTTTTAACGTTTTAAAAAATCAAATTGAAAATGTTTTAGAAAAAAAATTCAACTCCAGAGATATCATAGTTGCCTACGAACCAATTTGGTCTATCGGAACGGGAAAAATTCCTGAATCTGAAGATTTATTAAAGACAACTATATTTATCAAAAAAATATTAAAAAGTATTTTCAAAAAACCAAGTTCACCATTAGTCTTGTATGGCGGATCAGTTGATGCCGATAACATTAGTCAATTTAAAAACTTAAATGAAATCGATGGTTTTTTAATTGGTGGAGCCTCAAAGTCAGATAAAAAATTTATTGATATAATAAAGAATTACTATAGATAATACATATGGAAAGCATTCTACTAACCGTAAATATCATCCTAGCAGTTCTTTTAGTAATAGTTATTTTACTTCAAAGATCCGAAGGTGGTGCCTTAGGACTTGGTGTTTCACAAGACAATTTCACAACCTCAAGAACTGCAGGTAATTTTCTCACTAAATTTACATCAATTGTAGCTGTTTTTTTTATTGCTACTAGCATTGTGCTAGTTTCAATTTCACACGATGAAATTAAAGAAGTTCAATCAGTTATAGACCTTGAAAAGAAAAAAGAGGAAAATAAAAGTCTTCCACAGATCCCTGAAAATCTAAAATAATCTTTGTTTTTAAAAAAAAAATCGCTATAATATTTTTCCATGGCGCGATATATATTCGTAACTGGCGGTGTGGTTTCATCTCTTGGTAAAGGTTTAACTTCTGCATCACTAGCTTCTTTGCTTCAATTGAGAGGTTATAAAGTTAAAATTAGAAAATTAGACCCTTATTTAAATGTTGATCCAGGAACAATGAATCCATTCGAACATGGTGAAGTTTTTGTTACTGATGATGGTGCCGAAACTGATTTAGATTTAGGACACTACGAAAGATTTACAAATAGACCAGCTGCAAAAGAAGACAATATTACTACAGGCCAAATTTACAAAGACATAATAGAAAAAGAAAGAAGAGGAGAATATTTAGGTAGCACGGTTCAAATTATTCCGCATGTCACAAACAGTATAAAAAAGTTTATTTCTAATAAAGTTTCTAAAGAAGACTTCGTAATATGTGAAATAGGTGGAACAGTAGGGGATATTGAAAGTTTACCTTTTTTAGAAGCTATTAGGCAATTTTCAAATGAAGATGGGAAGAATAAAAGCTTATTTATTCACCTTACTTTAGTCCCGTATATAAGCGCTTCTGGAGAATTAAAAACAAAACCTACGCAACATTCAGTAAAAGAACTAAGAAGCATAGGCATACAACCAGATATTATAATTTGTAGATCAGAAAAAGACATACCCAAAGAAGAAAAAAGAAAAATATCTTTATTCTGTAATGTGGAATCAGATCATGTAATTCAATCGGTTGACGCGAAGTCTATTTACGAAGTTCCAATTAAATATAATGAAGAGAAGCTAGATAAAAAGATCTTAAATATATTTAAACTAAAAGAAAAAAATAAACCTAATTTAAAAATATGGAAAGATATTGTGAGTAAAATAAAATCAAAAAGAGAAAAGGTTTCAATAGCAATAGTTGGTAAGTATGTTGATTTAAAAGATGCATATAAATCTTTAGATGAAGCATTAATACACGGATCCTTAACTAATGATGTAGATTTAAATACAGAATGGGTTGACTCAACTAAAATAAATAAAAAAAATGTGACTAATATTCTCAAAAAGTACAGTGCAATTCTCATACCAGGAGGCTTTGGCTCAAGAGGAACCGAAGGAAAAATTGAGGCTATTGCTTATGCCAGAAAATACAAAGTACCTTTTTTTGGAATTTGTTTTGGCATGCAGATGGCAGTAATAGAAGCAGCTAGAAATATGCTGGGTATAAAAAAAGCTACTTCTAGTGAATTTGGTAATGGAGGGACACATGTAGTAGGATTAATGCAAGAGTGGATCAAGGGAAAAGATGTTCAAAAAGGCAGTAAAAAAAACCTAGGTGGTACAATGAGATTAGGTTCATACAAAGCTAAATTGAAAAAAAATACTTTAATAAGTAAAATATATAAGTCTAATTTAATTCATGAAAGACACAGACATAGATATGAAGTAAATAAAAATTTAAAACCAAAATTAGAAAAAAAAGGTTTTATCTTCTCTGGACTTTCACCCGATGGCTCTTTACCTGAAACCGTTGAACTTGAAAACCACCCATGGTTTATTGGAGTTCAGTTCCATCCTGAATTTAAGTCTAGACCTTTTGCGCCACATCCTCTATTCTCATCTTTTATTAAAGCAGCAAAAAATAATTCGGAAAATATAAATGACTAACCACAAAGTAAAGTGTGCTAACTTTGAAATTGCCAACAATAAATCGTTCACTCTAATTGCTGGACCATGTCAACTTGAAAGTGAGCAACACGCACTAGAGATATCTAAAGAATTAAAAAAAATAACTACTGATTTAAAAATAAATTTAATTTATAAAACTTCTTTTGATAAAGCCAACAGAACAAGCCTTAAGGGAAAAAGAGGTATTGGTTTAGAAAAATCTTTATTAATTTTTGATAAAATTAGAAATGAAGTGGGTATTCCGGTTTTAACAGATGTACACACTGCAGAACAATGTTCTTTATTGGCTCCACACGTTGATGTCCTTCAAATACCAGCTTTTTTATGTCGACAAACAGATTTGTTAATTGCTGCAGCCAAAACTGGAAAAATAATCAATGTTAAAAAAGGCCAATTTTTAGCACCATGGGACATGGCCAATGTCGTAAAAAAATTAGAGGAATCTGGAAATAAAAATATTTTAATAACTGAGCGCGGCGCAAGTTTTGGATACAACACTCTAGTTTCAGACATGAGAGCTTTGCCTATTATGGCTAAGTTCGGCTACCCTATTGTTTTTGACGCTACCCATTCGGTACAGCAGCCCGGCGGTATGGGGGAGAAAAGCGGAGGACAAAGAGAGTTTGTTCCATATTTAGCAAGAGCTGCTATTGCTGTAGGTGTTGGTGCGGTTTTTATGGAAACACACGAAGACCCAGATAACGCTCCTTCAGATGGACCGAATATGGTACCCTTAAGTGAAATAAAAAATCTCCTTAAACAGCTAGTTTCAATCGATACATTGATTAAGAGTTAACAAATGGTAAAAATTACAAAAGTAGTTGGGCGGCAAGTCTTTGATAGCAGAGGTAATCCCACAGTGGAAGCAGAAGTTTATTTAAGTGACAAAACTAAAGCTTTAGCCATTGTGCCTTCTGGTGCATCAACAGGAGCTTTCGAAGCATATGAATTAAGAGATAAAAATAAAAACTATTTTTTAGGAAAAAGTGTTCTTAAAGCAGTTAAAAACGTTAACACAATAATTTCTAAAAACTTAAAAAACATTAATGTAAACGATCAAAAGAAAATAGATCAAATTTTATTAAATTTAGATGGCACAGATAATAAAAAAAATTTAGGAGCAAACGCCTTGTTAGCTGCCTCTCTAGCAGTAGCAAAAGCTGCGGCAATTTCTAATAAAAAAGAATTATATCAGAACTTTGGAAAAAAATTTTTATTACCGAAGCCTTTAGTCAATATTATAAATGGTGGAGCTCATGCAGATAATAATTTAAAAATTCAGGAGTTTATGATTAGACCTGATTCCGCAAAAAATTTTATGGACGCGATGGAAAAATGTTTTTTAGTTATACAAAATTTAAAAAAAATTCTTAAATCTAAAAATTTATTAACTAACGTTGGAGATGAAGGAGGCTTTGCTCCATCAATTAATTCTAACGAAGAAGCTCTAGAAATGTTAGTTGATGCTATTGAAAAATCTAAACTAAAGCCAGGTAGAGACGTTAATATCTGTTTAGATGTTGCTGCAAATGAATTAATAAATGCTCATGGTCAATACTCACTAAATTCAACTAATTTTATCTCAGTGAAAGAAAGTATAAATTATTATAAAAAATTAGTTTCTAAATATCCCATTAAATCAATCGAAGATCCCTTCGCAGAGAATGACTGGAATGCTTGGTCAGCACTAACAAAAGAAATAGGAAAAAATGTTCAAATTGTTGGTGACGATTTATTTGTAACTAATGTTGCTAGATTAAAAAAAGGTATAAAAGAAAAATCTGCTAATTCTATTTTAATCAAAGTGAATCAAATTGGAACGTTAACAGAAACTTTAAATGTTATTCAGTTAGCAAAAAAAAACAACTTTAGTACCGTTATTTCGCATAGGTCGGGAGATACAGAAGATACATTTATTGCTGATTTATCTGTAGGTACACAATCAACTCAAATTAAGACAGGTTCTTTAGCAAGATCAGAAAGAGTAGCTAAATACAATAGACTTTTGAGAATAGAAGAACAGCTTGGAAAATCTTCTAAAATCGCTAGAATCTAAATATGAAATTTATTAAAATTTTAAAAGATAAAAAAATTCTATTTTTTCAAATTTTTTTGACACTTTATATTGGAATTAATTTAATTGGCGGCGAAAGAGGTTTAATTTCTTACATTGAAAAAAATAGCTATGAGAAAAAACTCTCTAAAAGAAAAAACCAATTAGAAAAAAAACTTGAAATGACAGAACATAAAAATAAACTTTTATCTGGTAATTCTGATTATGACTATTTAGATATTTTATATCGTACAAAGCTTAAATTTGGAAAAAAAGACGAAGTTTTAATTCAACTCACACAATGAAAATACGACATCCAGAAAAAATAAAAAACATACCCAGTCCACTTAAAAAAAAACCAGACTGGATCAGAACTAGAATAACCAATAGTCAAATATTTTTTAAAACTAAAGAAATTGTAAACAAAAATAAATTAACCACTGTTTGTCAGGAAGCAAATTGTCCAAACATAACCGAATGTTGGAGCAAGAAGCACGCAACATTTATGATTATGGGAGATACCTGTACAAGAGGTTGTGCATTCTGTGATGTTAAGACTGGAAAACCATCTAGTTTAGACCCCATGGAACCATTTAAAGTTTCTATGGCGGTAAAAGAATTAGCGTTAAATCATGTCGTGATTACATCAGTTGACAGAGACGATCTCGACGATGGAGGAGCTAATCATTTTAAAGAAGTAATTGCTGAGATCAAAAAAAATAACTTAAATACCACTATTGAGGTTTTAACCCCAGACTTTTTAAAAAAAAAAAATGCTTATGAGAAAGTTTTAGAAGCAGGACCAGATGTTTTTAATCATAATATAGAAACGGTACCAAGTTTGTATTTAAAAGTTAGACCCGGCTCTCGTTATTTTACATCTGTAGAATTACTTAAATTGGTAAAAAATAAAAAGCCAAATATATTTACAAAATCAGGAATAATGCTTGGTCTTGGAGAAAAAAAAGATGAAGTCGTACAAGTTATGGATGATTTAAGAATGGCGGGTGTTGACTTCCTAACTATAGGTCAATATTTACAGCCAACAGTAAAGCATTTCCCATTGGATAGGTATGTTCACCCAGATGAATTTCTAGAATTAAAAAATATAGCAACATCAAAAGGATTTTTGCTTGTGTCGTCATCACCTTTAACAAGATCTTCTTATCATGCTGATACAGATTTTAAAATATTAAAAGAAGCTAGAGACAAATCCTTAGAATGTCATCAGCTTCAATAAAAAAAATAATCCCTTGTAGTAAGAAAAATTTAATCGACATGGTTTTAGATATTGAAAAGTATTCTGAATTTGTCCCTTGGTGCATGGAAGGAAAAATAAATGAAAAAAAAGAATCTGAAGACTTTATTGAAATAAAAGCGGATCTTAAAGTAGGTAAAAAATTTTTAAATGAAATTTATTCAAGCTTAGTTCTGTATTCCAAGAAAGAAGACACAATCATAGTAACCAACATTAAAGGTCCTTTAAAATATTTAAAAAATGAGTGGAAATTTAGAAAAATTAATAACAGTACTATGCTTGAATTTAGCATTGATTTTGAACTAAAAAATAACTTTTTAAACATGATAATGAAAAACTCTTTTAGTTTTGGGTTGAATAAAATTGCTGATGCTTTTGATGACAGAGCTAAAAAAATATTCAAATAAATTTTTTTATCAAATCTAGTGATTTTTTAACAGAATTTTTCCTAACACTTTCTCTTTTTATTCCTACAAATAAATATTTATTTATCTTTATTCTTTTGCCTTTTTTAATTCCGATAAATACAAGACCAACAGGTTTTTTTTTTGTTCCCCCCTTAGGCCCGGCTATCCCTGTAATAGCTAAATTTATTTTAGCTCTTGAAATTTTTTCTAAGTTTACGAGCATTGAGTGACAACATTCTTCACTTACAGCACCATATTTTTTTATTATTTTGTAAGGAACTTTAAGGTATTTAGTTTTAGATTTATTAGAATAAGTAATGACACCAAAAGTAAAAACTTCAGAAGAACCACTCACAGAAGTAATATTCTGAGCTAGCATCCCTCCTGTACAAGATTCTGCCAAAGATAAATTTAATTTTTTTTTTTTTAATAGAGATATTATTTGTTTTATATTTTTACTCATAATTTATAAGCGAAAAGATGCCCAATAATATTACAGAAGTAAATAAGCCTGCAACAACATCATCAAACATTACTCCAAATCCATTCTTCATGTTCCTATCAATAAGATTAATTGGGTAAGGTTTTATAATATCAAAAAATCTAAATAAAATAAATGAAAACAAAGTATATAATATAAAATTTTCGAAATCATTTTTTTGTAAAAAAAAATAAATAGTCATTACTGGAATTGATTGACCTATAAACTCATCTATAACTATCTCTTTTGAGTCAATTTCATCGAAAGATTTTTTAAATCTATCAAGAGAATAAACGGAATAGATAAAAATAAAAAAAACACCAAAAATCAAAAAAAAAATATTTATTTGAAAATTATAAAAAAAAATAAAAATTGAACAAGTTAAAAATGATGCCACTGTACCAGGTGCATATTTTGAACGACCAACACCAAACATAGTAAGAAATAAAATATTTATTTTTTTAATCATGTTTAATTATGGACACAATAACTTCTGCGGCTATAGCTTTTTCTTTCCCTATTACGCCAAGTTTTTCAGTTGTTTTGGCTTTGATGTTTACACTGTTTGTTGAAATTTCACATAAATTGGCAATATTATAAACCATTTTTTTTTTATATTTTTTTAGTTTGGGTGTTTGAGAAATAATATTAATATCCATATTATTAATTACATAGTTCTTTTTTTTTAAATCATTAATTACTTTTTTAATAAGTTTGCTCGAACTTATATCTTTATATTTTTTACTTTTATCAGAAAATTTTTCTCCTATATCTCCCATGCTGCAAGCACCAAGCATAGCATCTATCGCTGCATGTAAAACTGGGTCTCCATCTGAATGCCCAAGTGTTCCTAGTTTGGATGGAATTTTAATTCCCGCTAAATAAAGTTTTCTTCCTCTAACTAATCTATGTACATCGAAACCTATACCAATCTTAGCATAAGATTTATTAATTTTTTTTGATATATCTAGATCTTCTTGGCTAGTAATTTTAAAATTATTTTTTTCACCACCTATAAACTTTACTTTATTGTTATTGATCAAAGAGAAATCATCATCTACATATTTTTTTTTATCATTTTTGTGTAATTTAAAGATCTCATTAAGATTAAAGCATTGTGGAGTTTGAGTTGTAAAAAAATTATCTCTTTTCATACTTAAGGTGTTATTTTTTTTATGTTTTTTTTTTAAAGCATCTTGCAATTTTAAGATAGGAATTACAGTTCTATTTTTTCTTGATGACATAAAAATATTTTTTATTAACTTTTTAGAAAAATTGGGACGTGCAGCGTCATGAATTAAAACTTTATCTATATTTTTTTGTTTTCGTAGATAAGTCAAAGCGTTGTATGTTGACTCACTTCTGGTCTTTCCACCTACAATTAACTTTACATTTTTTAGGTTAATTCCATTTAAATATTTTTTATGTTTTCTATTGTAGACAAAGACTATTTTTTTAATTTCCTTAAAATCCTTGATTTTAGTGAGTGAAATATCAATTAAAGTTTTTTCTGCTATTTTATGGTACTGTTTAGGTACATCAGATTTGAATCTTGCACTATTTCCACCAGCAAGTAAAATGAAAGAAAATCTCATTGCTTTAAACTATATTATATTTATATAAATTGTATGCTGTTTTTTTTATGTTAAATCATCTTAGAAATTTTAAATCTATTATAGCTCTTTCTTTTGCTTGTGTTTTTTTGTGTATACTTACATTTTTATCTTTTATTAATCCAAAAGTATTATATTTTTCCAACTTAAATCTACAAGTTTTGTTAATCTTAGATATAATTTTACTCATTTTATTATTATTTATTATATTTAAAAAAAGTTATAATTTATATTTCTTAAATAAAAATAAAATTGTTGGATCTCAGATAAGTCTAAAGTATATTTCTTTATTTACTCTGTCTACATTTATACCATCGTTCTTTATCGCGATTTTTTCTTTATTTATTTTTAATTATGGGTTAGAAAATTTTTTTAGTTCGCAAATTAAAAAAGCCGTGAACAACTCTTATGATATTGCAAAAAGATATTCAGAACAAAATAAAAAAATAGTTGAGTCTGATGTTTTGTTAATGTCAGTTGGGCTAAGTAGAGCCTCAGGCTTATTCTATTCCTTTCCTGAAAAATTTAAAAATATTGCTAGATCTGAAAAACTACTAAGAAGAGTCAATGATATTTTTCTTATAGACAGCTCTACCAACATTATATTTTCAGATTCTGACAATAATAGCAACTTCATCACACCCAGCGAGGAAGAAATCGATAAAGCGATTGAAGGCAGTATAGTTCTAATTACAAATGAAGCAGAGAATAAAACATCAGCAATGATTAAAATAAATAATTTAATCGATACTTATTTGTATATTTCAAAGAATGTAGATCCTGAAATTATTAATTATCTGAAAGAAACACAACAAGCTGTCAATTTTTATTATGCTGTAGAAAATAAACAATTAGGTATAAAAATATCCTTTGCAATAATTTACATTCTAGTAGTCAGTTTGCTTTTGTTTATAGCAACAATTATTGCCATTACTTTTGCAAACAGGCTAACTAAGCCAATAATTAATTTGATCAAAGCGTCAGAAAATATAAGTAGTGGGGCCTTAGACACAAAAGTTCCAGAATCAGAAACAGACGATGAGTTTTTAAAATTAA